>JAEEGH010008378.1_pt1 | contig 24461 bp, 16 predicted proteins | sample 9134181 | NCBI WGS metagenome assembly JAEEGH01 (sample SAMN16246544, study PRJNA631951) | gut metagenome | biome: gut microbiome; feature: rumen; material: DP-attached | host: Bos | place: Iran: Karaj | collected 2018-10
TGCTCTCCGGCAAGACAGCTTCCCTGCCGATTTCAGCCTCCCCATCCGTCCTGAAAAATGGACAAATCGCCGCCAGAGGCCATATTACTACTTTCTACGACAATACCGCTTTTGAAATCGAAGCCTAGGAAACACACATGCTCGGAGCAGATCCATTCTCATTGATCATCCTGCTGGTCGGTCTCAGCCTGCTGCCGTTTGTGGCGATGATCACGACGTCATATCTGAAGATTGTCGTCGTCATGTCATTGATTCGCAACGCGATGGGTATCCAGTCCATCCCGCCGAACATGGTCCTCAACGGTATGGCGCTCATCATCTCCCTGTATATCATGGCGCCGACCGTCGAAAAAACATGGACCAGCATGGAGACAGCATTCGCCGAAAACGCCAAGGCGGAGGAAAAACGCCCCAACAGCGCCATCATCTTCGAATCGGCCGAACCATTCAAGGTCTTTCTCAAACATCATGCCAGTGCACGCCATGTGAAATTTTTCGTTCGCTCGGCAGAAAGCCTCTGGCAGACGAAGCCAGATGAACCAGTCGTCGTTGATGAAAACAGCTTCTTCATTCTCATCCCCGCCTTCGCCGTCTCCGAACTCACAAAAGCCTTCCAGATAGGCTTCTTAATCTATCTTCCGTTTATCGCCATCGATATCATCGTATCCAACATCCTGCTGGCCATGGGTATGATGATGGTCTCGCCGATGACGATCTCCCTGCCGTTTAAACTGCTCCTCTTCGTCTTGGTTGACGGTTGGACAAAACTCATCCAAGGCTTGATTCTAAGTTATTCGCTGTAAGGAGGTTACTATGGATCAAGCTGAAATTCTGGACTATGCCGTCAAGACGCTCATCATCATTTTGGAGCTGTCCATGCTGCCAATCGTCGTCGCGACGGTTATCGGTATTCTCGTCAGCCTCATCCAGGCCTTGACGCAGATACAGGAGCAGACGCTTTCCTTCGCCATCAAACTCATCGCCATCAGCGGTACGCTTCTGTTGGCCGCGCAATGGATGGGCGGCGAAATGATCCGTTTCACGCAGAACATTCTGGAGCGCTTCCCCGCTATCACAAAATAACCATATTACACATTAGGAAACATCATGGAAATCATCGACAAATCAGCTCTCTTTAAAATCGGCTACGGCCTTTACGTTATAACAATGAATGACGGAACTCGCGACAACGGAATGATTTGCAATGCCGTCATGCAGGTGACGAACGAGCCGTTACAGGTCGCCGTCGCCATCAATAAAGCAAACTATTCCCATGATGTCATCCACAAGAATGGCATCATGAACGTCAACGTCCTTTCGGAAGCCGCGCCATTCTCCGTCTTCCAGAATTTCGGTTTCCGTAGCGGTCGCGACAACGACAAATTCGAAAATGTCCCCTTCACACGCTCCGCCAACGGCCTTCCTGTCCTCTCCCACGACTGCAACGCCTTCTATTCACTGAAGGTCGAAAACTACATCGATCTCGGCACGCATGGCCTTTTCATCTGCAGCGTGACGGAAGCCCAGACGCTTTCCGATATCGAGACGATGACCTACAATTATTATCAAGCCAACGTCAAGCCGAAGAAACCCGCCACCAAGAAGAAAGGTTGGATCTGCAAAATCTGCGGCTATGTCTATGAAGGCGATGAACTTCCGCCCGATTTCATCTGCCCGCTCTGCAAACATCCCGCATCCGATTTCGAACGGTTGGACGACACATCTGCCGCTCCCTCCCCTGCCCCGCAAGCCGCCGTCGAAGCGTCGGAATCAGACGATCCGAAGATGCAGAAATACGTCTGCGACATCTGCACAGCCGTCTATGATCCCGCTGTCGGCGATCCCGAACACGGCATCCCCGCTGGAACGCCTTTCGAAGATCTGCCCGACACATGGGTCTGCCCTATTTGCGGCGTCAGCAAAGACAATTTCAAGCCTGTCAAAAAGGTGAAAAAAGTGAGCGATCCAGCCACGCAGAAATACGTCTGCAAGATCTGCACGGCTGTCTATGATCCCGTCGTCGGCGATCCCGCGCACGGCATTCCCGCCGGAACACCTTTCGAAGACATTCCCGACACATGGGTCTGCCCCATCTGCGGTGTGACAAAAGACAACTTCAAACCACTGGAAGAGTAACGACGGCATCCCGCCGTCGCGGTGTGGCGGCGGCGTCCTCGCCGTCGCGGTGTGGCGGCGGCGTCCTCGCCGTCGCACGCGGGCAACGCCCGCGCAATTTCTTGTTATGTGCCGACGGCGGAAGCCGTCGGGCGAAGGCTTTGTCTTCGCCAAACCAAACTTATACCTATACAAACCATTCTTTCAAGCAAGAACGCAATTCCGCAACTGTTCGTGCCATGTATTCCGGCTTCGCCTCCGCGATTGCGTCGTTTTCACCATAACCATAAAGAACAGCGCAAGCGGGCAGGCCATTTTCATGGGCACCCAAAACATCCAATGCATGATCGCCAACTACGATCGTGTTCTTTCCACTCGCCTCTGAACAAACATTCAACGCATTGCGGATGATGATTGGTTTCAAGCTTGATTTCTCATCCATTGTCGCTCCGCAAACAGCATGGAAATATTTCGCCATATCGAAATGCTCCAGAATACACGTCACAAAAAGATGTGGCTTGCTGGATGTCACAACTAACTTGCAACCAAGTCGATGCAATTCCGACAATAATTCAATTATGTCTGGATACGGTGAATTTTCAAAGATCCCTTTTTCACGAAAGTATTCACGGAACAATGTGATGCCTTTTTCCGACTGTTCTTCCGTGAAACCATAGTATTTTGCATACGAATAGGACAACGGCGGACCGATGAACGGATACAGCTCACGTCGGTCTGTCACATTGATGCCGAAATGCCGCAACGCATACATGACGGAATTCGTGATGCCTTCGGCTGGATCCGTCAGCGTCCCGTCTAAATCAAAAAATACATATCGCTTACTTTCCATGTCTCAGTAATTTACAATTAACAATTTACAAATTACAATTAATTTAAAAACTCAAAGCCATAAACAAAGTTGTAATTTATTAATTGCTAATTATAAATTGTAAATTATTAATTATTAATTATTAATTGTTAATTTTCCTAACAAATTAATCCCCGCCATGAATGATAGCGGATTCGCACAGCGGATAGCATATTCCGCACGTCCTGCCAACGATTCCGCCGCATCCGGCAGCGCGAAACCAATTTGATATTCTCCTTTTGGCATGTCCTTCGGCATCGTTTCCGTCATTTCCAAAACATGTCGTGTACCACCACCATACCAACGGCGGACATCCGTCTTGAAGGAAAAGTGAATCGCCTTTGTTCGACCTATCAGCACAAGTTGAACAGGCCGCGGATTGACCGGTGCCGAAAAACCAACATTCCGCAAACTAATCCGCGCATGGAATTTCTTTCCCGCAACAATCTTCGAATCGACCTCCGCCTCCTCCAATACAATCCGATAGCCCAAATGGTCACGGATATATTCGTAGTAGCTCCGCCAGACATGGTTGCCCTTTTCATCCATGAAATAATCTTCCTCAAACGGCAAGTTCCTCTGCCGCAAAAACATCGGATCGACCGGTACCCGCGCCCACACATCCATGGAATAGCCGTCCTTCCCTTCGAAAAGCGAATTGCTGTGGACCATGCCGAACGTGTCGTAATGCCAGCGATTGAAATTGACCGCCGCGTCCGCCGGCAACGCCATGCCGGACAAATCACGCCAAAACAATTCGCCGTCCATCGGCAGGAATTTCGATTCCTGCTCCAAATAGGTCATTTCCTCTTCTTTCGACACAAGACTGTCGCCGCGATTAAACGTCCCGCCGTGGTTCGGCCCCGCCATGAATCCATCGTTGAAATGACCGATTCGCGCGGCAGGCTTGCCCGAAAACGCATCCGCCTCCGTGATCGGCTCCGTTCCATAGACAGCCATCTTCAACGCAGGATAGCGCATCATCGTGTAGCGATCTTCCGGTAGCCCCGCAAGCACGGTATCCAACAGCTCCCGCCTGAACGGCACGTCGTCCTGCAACGCATGACAACTGTTATGCCATTCGCCAAACTTCCCGACGAATCCGCATTGCAACACATAAATCACATCTTTGTTTCGCTGCAACAACGGCATTAGCTGGCGGATATGCTTCAGTGTCGTCTCCGCCGACGGCCCTGTCAGCGTTGGCGACAGTTCATACGCAAACCGCAACAGCAATTTCACGCCCGCAATACGGACTTTCGCAAAAAACGCCTCGATGTCGTTCAGTTTGCTTTGCGGCAGATCACGGCCGTCGTCATAGCGATTCAAAAAGCAATAACTCTGCATGATGGTCACGCCATCATATGCGAGATAATCGATTTCGTCCTGCCACTGCGCATGGCTAAATTCGATGCCGTCCAGACGGTTGCCGCGAATCAAATGTGGCACGCCAGGCACGTCAATATTCTGGAACACAGGCATTTCCGACCGACCATCCAATTTATTCCGCTTGCTATGGCACGAGCATGTGCCCGCAATCTCCCCTGGAATGCAGCTGAAATACATCTCCGTCCGGAAGCCGCGCTCCGGATTCCTCAGCCCTGCCCGCCCATGCAGGTCGTCAGGCCGTATGCCGCGAAATTGCTGTTTCATAGATTTTCCTATTTTCATGAATGATTGTTTTTTGCTAATGTACCGCCCTACTATAGCTTTTCAATGCAGAAATTGAAAAATACCTTCTAAAGGCTATTTTACATGGATGATAAAAACATCACTACCTTCTTTCGCGAAGCTCCCCCGCGCGAAGCGCAAAACAACGTCGCGAAGCTACACCGCGCAAAGCGCAAAACAACGTCGCGAAGCGACACCACGCGGAGCGCGGAACCATGCGTAACCGCTGGCAAGCGCCCGGAGCGGCGCGCAGCCTGCGGATAGACAGCCGCTTATACAGCGCTCGCAAGAGCGCCACAATTCACCCGTAGGGTGATACATTAACATAAATTCTTTTAGGAGTACATTATGCAAAACATCAAAGTAGCAGATCACGAAGACAGCCTCCTCCCCGATGGCAATTGGAAACTCGTCTGGAACGACGAATTCGACGGTACCGAACTCGACCGTACCAAATGGGACTTCCGCATGTCCATGATGGGCAAACGCCATTACGCTTGGTCAGACAAAGCCGTCCATCTCGACGGTAACGGCAACGTCGTTTTCGACATCCTCATGGAGGACGGCCATCCCGTCAGCTCGCAGCTCCAGACAGGCTACAATTTCATGGACGAACCCGTCCAGCAGACGACCTTCGGCTGCGACCATCTCCAATGGCCCATCGGCAAGCTGAAGAAGAATCTTTTCACCCATCTGTACGGCTATTATGAATGCCGCTGCCGCCTCCAGCAACGTCCCGAAGGCTGGTGGAGCGCTTTCTGGATGCAGTCGCCAATCATCGGCGCAAGCCTCGATCCAGCCGAAACCGGCACGGAAATCGACATCATGGAATGCTTCAAAACAGGCGAAATCGTCGGCCACAACGTCTTCACGGGTGGTTACGGACTCGACCTGACGCGCTCTACCGCCGGCGGCGTCAAAGGCCTCGACCAGACCGTCTTCCATCGTTTCGGCATGCTTTGGGACAAGACCGGATACACGTTCTACATCGACGGCGTCGAAGACGGCCATATCTCCGACAAAGTCTCCCACCATCCTGAATTCATTCTCATCTCGACGGAAGTCCAAGGCTACCGCGGCAAATATCATTACCCCTGCAAGGCATCCTACGACATCGTCGGCAAAGACCAGTTCATCGTCGATTACGTCCGCGTATTCGACAAAGTCGAAGCATAGGTAACGACGGAATCTCGCAAGTTAACGACGGCGTCCCGCCGTCGCATTACTCGCCAAAAAGGCGACATCTATAGTACCCCCGCCCTTTTGGGCGGGGCATAACAACGTCACTCCACCACTGCCGTCGCCCCGAAGCCTCTCGCCACGAGCGCAATGCGCATCGTCTTATAGTCAAACAGGCAGATCTGGTCATCGTGCAATTCGAACAATATGAAATCCCCAGGCAAATGGATGATGTTGCGGATGGTCCAGCTCAAAAACGGCATCTCCAAAGCTATCAACTTTTTGCCGTATGTCCATTCACTCCACGCAAACCCGTATTGATCATAATTGAGTTTGTCTTCAGGCGATTTCTCCCGCTCCATCAAGTGCATGCCTTGCTGAGGCCAGAATCCTGTCTTGAAACGCACATCGGAGTCTTTCGCCGCCCCCAATGTTCTGCCAATCCACTGCCATTGATAATGGCAATATACTCCCCGATCATTCGGAAGCTCCAGCAAGGCCTTGCCAGCCTCCGCGAAATTCGGCAGAACAGTACCGATTCTAGGCTTTTTATATGCTCTCCTGTCATCGACAACAATGATTTTCAATGATGCCATCGTGTCTTTAGGACCGTCTGTCATGGCCACCAGTTTCGCCCTCACAGGTTCATGGATATCTATTTCTGGCTTGGCGATGGCGGTATCGTCATCCTGCCCGACATGCAGACGGTGGACGGCATCATCCGATTTTGCAAAATAATAGATGCAAATGCTTTCAGGAAGCTTGATATCGGCCGCCTTCACGATGGTGCATCGTGTCAGCAACGTGCTGCTGCCGCATAGCAGATACCATCCCACCAACACCATATAGGAAATGGTTTGAACGACAAGCGATCCATTCAAAGCTTTTGTCCATTGTCTGTTCTTCCATCCGAAAATAAACATCACAAACGGATATTCTAACAATACACTAACCAACCAACAAGCGATAACCAACAGGCAAAGATAGCTTTTCGCATTTTCAATCGTCCATGGAATGACAAACTCGCTGAATATTTGCAACCCCAAGAAACCAATCCAAGCGGAAAAGAAATTGGCTAAAACCATTGCCTCGATGCATCTTCCTTTCCTCTCCAATTTGAACAGCTTGTAGAGCAATATCCCTTCCACAAGACCAATCAGCACATTGCCTCCGGTCAAATGAAGGAACTCCCCCCATATCAACGGCGTTCCCGCATTGGCCTGTGCGACACACGGCCACAACAACAGGACCGTTACCATCATGAACAAGCTGTTTCGTCTGTTACTTTCCATTGCCCATCTCTTTTGTATTCACCATGAACCAGCAATTGTTTCTCATAAACATCACATAATCTCCAATTGATAATAGCTTGTAAGTCGCCGGAAGCCAGAGAAATGGCGATTTTTCAGGAGCCGATGTTTTGACACAAAGCGGAAAGAAGTGGCCTTGAAACAACCATCCGTTTTTCACAATGAATTGATCAACTGTCTTGTAGCCAGAATAAGGGATTTCGACATTTCGCCGTGTTACCGTGACAGTTCCTCCATTAGGTTTGAACATGATCCTGTCCGGAGTCTGGGCAATCATGTCCAATTTCCATTTATCCATGTCAACCCGATAAATGATGCAGTTCTTATTTTTATTATAGTCACCAGCCGCCGAAAGCAACGGCCCTTCACCGTCGTCATACAGGGCATAGTACCTGCCATATGGTAGCCGGATGCAGCTTTTCAATTCGGAACCGTCTGAATTGCAGGTCCATATTTTCCAGTTGCCCATAAACATAAGATGGTCATCAGGAAGTATATGCAAACAAGATGCTTGTCCTTTCTTGTCCATTTCCGATTGTGCATCCAGTCGTTCCGTATCGAATATCATCTGTCTATCCTCGCCTTGGAAATTCATGGACATCAACCGTGTCGGACTTAAAATATACAATCGTTCATTCGTCATGGCGATTTCCATGTTCGTAGTCACGGGAATCTGAATCGTTGCGGTTATCGCATTTGTCTTCCTGTCAAAAATCCATAGAACTGAACGATTTCCAATAACAATGAACGATGGATTGCATGCCATTTGGCAAACTTGGTTCACCCCAAGCCCAGCACCCCAATAGAGGCTTTGTCCGCCGTGCTTCGATGCATTCTTTGGCTTCGATAATATAATCGGATTCTTAATGATGTCGCAAGTCAAATCTGGATGCAAAGAGATCAGGGTAAACTGTTTGGGCTTCTGTTGATCAGGTCTGTCCATGATCCGACCATTGGTCATTATCCGTTCATTTTCTATTTTCTCCAGTAGCAATAGCAGATTGTCGCCGTCACGACAAGCCTGATGAAGGATGATATCGTCTTTCGTCTTCAGAAATTCCGAATACGGGCCGTATTTCAATTTGGCATCTTCATTGACAGCTTTGAAGAACTCGTCCTTAGGCGGTGTCAAAATTGGTCCCATGCCGCCGCTTGGAGGCTGCATGGAACTATTTGGATACGGATTCATCCAAATGGAATTCATTCTACTGGAATTCCAGACAGCCTGGCCCATCAGCACCAGCAAGTCATAATACCCACCCTCATCCATCAGATACTTCATGACATCCCGCTTGAACTGCGGGACATACGGCATCAGCTTCTTCATGCTTTCATCGTTGCCACGCGAGGAGATGACCTCCCGAATGGCTTTATCAATGTCCACGGGCTCTTCATTGCCTGACGATTCAGAAATCTCTTTCTTCAGACACTCCCATACGAAATCCTCTGACAAGCCATGTTTCCGTGCAACCGCTGTCATCACCATGAAAACGATTGTTTTCTGATAATAATGTTTGAAGTCTTTGTCTTTTTCAGTTTTACTGAATTTCATCGGATCTTTTTTCCGTGCCGTCGCCAGCAATTGGCCAAAAACCGTTTTTACATCCTCCTGCTTTTCCGCATCTATCCCCTTGATTAAGAAATCCAGCATAAACGCTTCAACAAATATACTGTTTTTTTTCACGTCCACTTCATACGCCGCCAGTTTTTCAGCCAGCTTGTTCTCCTTCGCGAATTTTAAAAAGTCATCTATGCAGGCAGATGACGTCATGGCACTCCATGGCAATGGATACAATTCCACTCTGTCATTACCAATGAGTCTCTTGGCTTTCTCTGGTTCCAGCCATGAATTCAGAGAGTGGAGATAATCATTTGCCTGTTCCTTTTCATCCACATAGAAACCATATCTGCCATATTCATAATATAGGTTTGTATGATAGATGATATAACCAGAGCCTAGCTTTCTGAAACCGTTTGGTCTCACTTTGCCATCATCGAAAGCAACCCGTTCTCCTTGCCGCAGAAAATCCTCCATGACATACGGCCTATACTTGCGATAGAAACCATCCAACGCCACGAGAGTCCTTTCCATCTCGTTGACAATTGCCAAATGTCCACATCTCTTATGCTCTTCAATCCTCACTTGCAATTCACTGGCGGCCAACGCCATGGAATAAATCTGAGAATGCGGAAGATAATCAATATTAATGTCTGGGAAGTCACGCCTGAATTTGAGTGCCATCTCCCAAGCGAGATTCGCCTTTTTGAGCCACTGTGCATTGACAGGATCAGGCCTCACATCAAAATCGGCCAGTTCCTGATAACGGTAAACCGGATTGTCAGGATCCAACGCCACGGCCGCCGCAAGAGCCCATGGATTCTTCCGTATGTAATGGTGGGCGTCAAACGTGTTGTACATCTTGAAATATTTCGCCGCCTCCACCTTGCGATCCTTCCCTTCGGCCGCCTTGTCAATGACTAATTTGCTCAATGTTTGCTCAAATTCGACAGCAAACTCCGCCGCCGTTTTTTCCAATGCTGTCAAAATATCTTTTATCTCCACCGCAAATTGTTTTTCACCAGACACATCCATGCATATCAACTTGCAGTTGATTTCGTCTTTCCGACCACGTCCTTCAAACTCCAAACCGATCAGATGGCCGGAACTGTTCAAAGCGTAGGCCTGTTCCGTCAACCGTCTTTCAGACAACACGATATCCAATCTCTCCCTTTCCAAAAGCTGTATCGTTTCCTGCCGTAACAAATTCTGTTCGAACAATTGCCGCCATGCATTGCATTTTCCCTTCAAAGAATCCATGACATTGACGAACCGCGTCTCCGCCCAAGCCAGATAGCGAACGCCGTCCATCGTCTGCTTCGCCGCCGCGCTTTTAACCTCCCCCGACATTTCGATGACATGTTCGTATGGATTGTCATGCCAATTCATGTCCATCAGCCTTGCTCCGTTTTTGGCGTTGAACGCCAAAACGCGCCCCACCTTCCCCTTGTTATTTTCCGACAACACGACCAATACATCCGTATGCGGAAACTCCTTGGACAAATTCTCCCAAGACAGTTCGGCCAATTTCCGCTCCTGCATGATTTTGTCGATTTCCCTGCGTTCCAGTAATGCAAGCTCTTTCAATTCAGACAGTTCCGCCTGCAACAAATCAACCAGTTGTGCAGGCGATCCAAGCAACGCCACATGGATTGGTTCCGCTCGCAACGCCAACATTGATAACAATATGCAAATGACAAGCAACTGTCTGTTCATGAGCAATCTCCGTTATTTTCTCAATGCTTCCGGCGGCGGAAGCCGCCCCCTTGTCCTGTGCTGACAGCGGAAGCTGTCGGGCGGAGGCAAAGCCTCCGCCAATTTTCTGAATTATTACATCCTTTTTATATATGACGCTGAAAAAACTTTTTTCTTAGCGCCTTTCAGCATTTTTCCACGTATATTCCCCTTGTTTAAAGACATACACTTTTCCGTCCTCCGCGCCAATGAGCATGTCCTTCGTGCCGTGGCCCGTCATGTCGGAGAACCACGGCGTCGCACAATGCGTGTGGAAATTGAACATCGTGCCGTCCGCCAGCGTGATCGGTGTCGGATTCGCGAAGACAGGCTTCTCGTTCGTTCCAATGTTCCGCAGCAAGACAGGCATCGCACGACCGCGCGGAATCTCCGCTCCAGGCCGTGAAATTGCAGGATGGCAACTGCCGTTCGTGCCGAAAACGATGTCCCATGCGCCATCGCCCTCCAGATCGACGACGGACACATGGACGCGGCCCCAATGGCCGCAAACACCGCAGAGCCTGACGGTTGCGCCATCTTCGTAGCGCAATTTCGTCACGCTTTCAAACTCCATGCCGCCTGCGACGGCGGGAATGCCGACCGCCGCGTCGCCGTCCCAATCAACGAACAGCAACGCGTTCCGCCCACAGTTTGCGAAATTCAGCTTGGCGGGAATCATATCCGGCCGCGACCGCCATGACACGAGCAGTTCCTCCCCTTTCCAGATGAACGGCTTAGGCGGCATCAACGCCAGCGGATCATCCCCCGCCGCACGATGGTATAGCAACGGTTTGCCGATGATGTCGTTCACGAGCAGTTCATTGACACCGTCGCCGTCCCAATCGAAGGCGGCGACTTTCGTATAGCCCCAGCGGCGTTCCATCTCGCCCTGTATCGAGCCGTTCGGCCCGGCCTGATGGAACACAGGCTCGCCATTGACGGTAAATGGCTTGGCGGGAAGATATTCCAGAGGATTGGCCGTGCCCTTCCAGAAGAGGACATTGCCCGCCGCATCGCCCGTCAGCAAATCCGCCAGACCGTCACCGTCCCAATCGACACGGCATGGCGCGACAAGCGTGTCGCAGGCCACTGGACCGCCCGCCATCATCGCGCAACCGATTTCGCGGTAATCGCCAGCCTTGCTTCCTTTCATGACGGGAATGCGGCCGATGTTGCCGTCCGTCAGCAGTTCGTCCTGTCCGTCCAAGTCGATATCGACGAACGACAGCCGCCGTGTCAAAAACGCATGGCGCAACGCCGCATGGTCTTTCAGGAAGAAGTCCGAATTCCGTGCAATCGCCTGATCGCCATGGACTTCCAGATCCAAACAGCGCAGTTCGTCCAAGTTCCCCTGAATCAACAGCTTCAATTGATTTCCTTCCCGATGGACCGCCAGCGAACTCATCGTGTAAGACTTCCATTGCAATGGGAAACCAGGCGTCTCCAGACAGATGTTCGTGAATTTTCCGAAGCTCAGCCGACCGTTTTCATCGCGCTGTCCACGCGCCATCTGGAATCCGTAGATGGTTTCCGTTCCAAGCCATTTGCCCGTCAAATCATAGCCACGACCAGGCCCCATGTTCTCCAACTCCTTGTTCTGCCATGGACTCTCGCCATACGGCCAACCAGTGCCGCCTTTCCGGGCAATGATGCAAAACAGATCCGGCGTCCCATCTCCTTCCACATCAAAGAGATGCCATGAATTCGGCAACGGTCCGGACAGCGGAATCTCCTGCGGCTTGCCGAATTCCATTGCATCGCCCTGCCCTGTGATTTTCCGTTCGACAAGACCGACGCTGCCCGCCGACGTGTATTGTCCATTGCTGAAAAGCGACTGCGATCCGTCCGGCCAACGATAGGCCTGATGGTGACCGCCCGTCAACGACAACAACGTCTTGCCTGTGTCATAAACGGGCATGCCCGTCTCTTTGTCCAAATATAAGAATTTGAACAGCGCCGTACGGATGCCGAACAGGCCGTCGCTAGGCGAATAGGCAAGCAAATCGCGGCCATGCGGGTCAAACCACGCCAACGGCGTCACATTCACGTCATGCATGTCATGCCATGTATGCGGCAGTTCGCCTGCGACTTTCAGCGATGGATACACATCGTGACAATTCGGTATGTTGATTTCATGGGGTGGCCGCATGGCGATTTCCCGTGGACACTTGGCAACTATTTCCTTCTCATCCAATGCATTGTGCGAATACCAAAAGTTTGCGAGCTCCCCGCGGAAACGACGCTGCTTCCAATGACGCCCTCGGAAGATTCGATTAAACGGTCCTTTCAGATAACCGGACTGCATCACCAATTGCCGACGGCCGTTCAGCCATGCTTCGAGACGCGTCCCTTTTACTGTTACAACCACTTGGCATGGTTCATTGACCAGAACGAGTTCAACTCCTGCGACCTGCTGCAGATCCGGCCCTTTCTGGAAAATGACGACTTCCAGCTTCTTCTTGTTCAACCGTACGAGCACGGACGGATCATAGCTGTCTCCAACCACTTGGAATATCGACAACGGATTGTCCTTATCGAACACGCCCATGCCGCCGTCGGGATATTCCGCCACGCGGAAATCGCAACCCACCGACCATTCCTCCGCAAACGGTTTATCCAGCCGCGCCTCCCCTGAATCATCGAACACAGGCTCTACCGCCATCAAAACAGGGCAGCAAAGAATCGTCATCAATGGTAAAAGTCGTTTCATCATCTGAAAGTTCCTTTCAGAGCTTATAGCTTAAAGCAAATGCTATTTTTGTTGTTTACAAAAAAAATTTCCGCGCGAAGCGCCTTTCAAATCGCCGAGCAGACGGAGGCCATCCAGATATTTAGCAATCTATGATGTCATATCTACTCAAGACTATCAGTATCAAAGCCGACGTCTGCGAGGCATTTTGGTGTGTTTTGTGTGTTTTGTGGTTTAAAATTAGTGTCCATTCGCGTCTATTCGTGGTTCTCCCTCAAGACAAAACGGAAGATGTCTTTCGTGGCTTTCAGCACGATACGACCATCTGTCGCATCCGCCATGGGCTTCGTTTCACCATTTTGCATTTCCATGGCGACGGAAATGCGTTTCCGTCCATGGAAAAGTTGATCCAAATTTACATCGATGTCAAATGGCGGAAGATCCGGAGCGGGAACGACTTCCCATCCATCATCCAACTTGTACAAACGGCAGACGCCATCCGTTTTCAGCAAACCGAAATCCAACGCCGTCCGCGCAGGATTCACATGGATCTTTAACGGCGGCGGCAACGTCACAGGCTCCAGACGAAGCTCCTTCAGCTTGCCGTCCGCTTCGCGCTCCACATACAGCGTTCCCACATGAGCGGTAGTCGCGACACGGTCATTCAATCTCATGGGAATCAGTCGCAGCTCGCGCGTATAGAGACCAACGTTCATTTCATACTTTTCCTCCGTCAGCTTGTCATCCGCAGGGCTGATCGTGCGTTTCTCCACGACTTCGCCATTCGCAGGCCATTGCGTCGGAAGGATATGGGACATATGGTCGTCTTGGAAGGCGATGTCGCCCTTCGCGTTGCGGAAATGGACGTATGTCCGCCAGTTCTCCTCTGTCGGTGATTTGACCTTCCAATGAAGCTCGTAGGCCAAGTTGCCATTTTGCGTCAGCGTCAGGCCGCCGAGCATAGGCTGCGCATCCGCGAACAACGCCGCCTTGATGTTCATGTATTCGGAACGTACGTTGCAGTAGAAACTTGTGGCCGTCTTCGAATATTCGCGAAACAATCCGTCCACGATTTCCAACGCCACCACGCCGCCATCACCGAATTCCGCATAATAGCCATATTGCGGCAACGTATGGCCGTTGACCGTCCAGTTTGTTTCGCCACGATTCACCAAAATCCGCGCACCATTGTCCCATTCGACAAACTGCCGATGGATGTCGCCGTCAGCAAACTCATGTTTTGTCATTTTGCGACCCGCAATGAAGCGGATGAATTCCTGCCCAAGCCAATAAGTACGAACGGCTTGGAATCCCCAGTCGCCGACATCGACCATCAGACTATGGCCCGACAGCAGCACTGCCGAGAGATAGTCGTCCGAACCGCTGCCATGCTCTTCGCGTGTGAGGAAGCCAGATGCCTGATAGCGGGTCGAATAGCCCACGCCTTGCCATGCGAAACGGCTGTGGTTGACGGCATCATTCCATGGAACACGCTCCCAACTATCGCAGGGGAAGCGGTTTACAAATCCGCCTTTGCCATTGATGCCAAGCCATTGGCAGTCCGCTCCCGCCAGATAACCGATCAATTGATCCGATCCTGCTTCGGAAGTCGTCGTCGTATTTTCTCCGAGAATCGAGCGGATTTCATTGAAAATGTCCCGCCAGGCCTGCCGCGTGTCCAACGACGAATGGAAATGGCCTTCATCGTCGTAATATTCGATACAACTGACGGATGTAAGCACATCAACGAACGCATGCGTCGGCTGGATGGACTTGCGCATCTCCGTATAGTTTCGATGGACAAACGGCAACGTGGCGTCTGGACGGAACCACATGGCCTGCGCATCGCGCCCTTTGTTGTACCATCCTTTGGCGGGAGCGCCGTCCTTCTGCCAGAAGAACGTGCGTTTGATGGAGAAATCATCCGCATCCGGATAGAAATCCGTGCAGTTGTCGTGAAGCCCCCAAAGGATGCCGTTTTCATCGCAGAGCTTGCCGATAGCCTGTAGTTCCGCAACACTACCGACGCGTGGATTCGGAGGCCAGATGTCTGGCAGGCGGTAGTCATAGCCCCACCGTTGCCAATTGTGCATCGTCAAAACGCTGTCCGTCAGGCCGTATTTAACTGCCGTTTTCATGTTGGAAAGGATGCTGGCAAAGGAACCGCCCCAGATGTCGAACAGCATGCGGCCAGCCAACCGTTTGAACGTCGGAGCGGCTTGTTTGTCCATCAAATCCTGATAGCGAATCGCCGCCTGAAACGCCGTTGGAGCGGAAAGAACGGTAAATGTGCAATCGTCGGAAGTGACTGGTGTGCAATGGCGTTCAGTCGGATTGACCAGCAGGATGGACGGCGGATTGTCAACAGCAACCAATACGGCCGGCCCTTCGCCGAATTCCATGCCGATGTGCGACGATGCAAAATTGTGGCCACCGAATCCAAGCCGCACATTGCCCGGCTTGCGGATGACATAACCATGTCCGTAATAAAGCGTTTCGACGTTGTCACGCCAACCGCCGAGCCCTGCCCGCGAGATGCGCATGCCGTCGCAACGTAATTGATATCTCATGCCGTCATGTACAGGAATGCGACGAATGTCCAGAACGGCCGTTTTCCCTTCTCCTGCAACATGATAGCGATGGATCAAGATATCGCCTTCTCGCAATTCTTCGAATTTGGAAATGGACAGCGGCGAATCATCGCCTTTCAGCGCAATTTTGTCCAATTCAACATCAAAGCCATGGAATGCCGCGTTTCCTGCAACAGTATTCCAGTCACCTAGCATGCCGACAATATTTGCGCTTTTCACCGTCTTCACATTGCCTGCACTCAGGACAGGCTCCCCCCAATAATTACCGTCCGTATAGACATTCTTGTTCGGGCCTGGATGGGATTCCAACCGCAGAAGAATCGTCTTTCCAGCGAATTCCGACAAATCGGCCTGCCCTGCCACCCATTTTTTGCTATCTGTGAAATTGGAATAGAAGCATTTCGGCTCGCCACCGTCAGCAGTGGCCCACACACGATACAACACGCCGTCACTGGCCGTTTCGTCTGGTCGATTCATGCGTTCCGCATGATGAAACAACAACGATAATGGTTTCTGGTCAGGCAACTTAACGCTGAAATCACAGCAGACGGGACCACAATCATACATCTGGCCAGGATGGTCGCGATACGGCGGATGCATCGCAATGGCAGGACGCGACACATCGCCGCATGTGGCGTTCGAAAATTGAACATGCGCACGCGAAACAGTATCATTTCCCGTCCAGCCGATTGGCCGATAATGCCATGGCTCATCGAAAAACTGCCATGCTACACGGACGAAGTCGCGTTTTTCCAACAGCTTGATGCGACTATCTTTAGCTAATGTGATAACAGGCATTTCTGGCGGTTCATTATATAACGCCGCAGGCTTTTCGATGTTTACAGAAAAGATCCGCACCGCATTGAGGACGCATTCTTCCTGACCATGGATATGCACTTGAACATGAACAGGATATGGCATCGAATAGACTTTCGGTCCTGAAAACAATTTGAAAACGACATTCACGCTCTGCCTTGCAGGAATGTCGATTTCACGCTCCGCTTCTCCCGCGACTTTCCAATCATCGGCGAGCTTGTGGACCTTCACGGTGGCGCTGACTGGAAGTGGCGACTGGCTGGAAACCGTTACCGTCACATCAAACGGCTTTGATGGATCATTGACAACGGCGATTTCAGCGATATCAAGGCTGTAAGCTCCTTGCTTTACGCTATATCCATTCCAACCAAACACCGTCTGAAGCAGACATAGAACCGTCAAAGCAATAATCCGTCGCATTCCAAGAATCTCCTATTGAATTTATGCCTCCCCCTCTGGGGGAGGTGCCGCAACGCGGCGGAGAGGGTTCAAGCCTCCCCCTCTGGGGGAGGTGCCGCAACGCGGCGGAGAGGGTTCAAGCCTCCCCCTCTGGGGGAGGTGCCGCAACGCGGCGGAGAGGGTTCAAGCCTCCCCTTCTGGGGGAGGTGCCGCAACGCGGCGGAGAGGGCCTAAGGAACCAACAACTTTTTGATGTCATCCGCCTTGATTTCACCATCCTCGCAATCGATGACATTGACACTCCGCTGGCGGCAAACATCTCTCACTGTGTTGTTTCCATTGCAGAAGCGCGCGCTCTTCCCTGCGATCGGTTCCAAGACAAACGCATAGTTGCCGCCTCTGCTTCTGAGGCTTTCGCACAAATCCGCCACGAAGAGTTCGAAATTCGACAGTGACATCGACTCATAACGGGACGTTACAGCAATCAGCATCAAATCCGGTTTGCCGCTTTGGAGTTTCATCAAATCGCCTTTCGTCCGCGACGATAGCCCCGCCTTCAAGAACGTCGTATTCTGCTCACCAGCCATCTTTTGGACGTTCTGCAACAGAGCTGAGTTTTCCGCCCCGAAAAAGGCGATTTTCGCCTGAATTTCCGCCGCAGTAGCAACAGCCTGTGCGGCTTGTGCAACAGTTTTTTCCTCAACCTTCGGTTCCGTTTTTATAACTACCTGTGGTTCCGTTTTTTCCTCAATCTTCGGTTCAGTCTTTGTAACTACTTGTGGTTCCGTTTTTTCTTCAACCTTCGTGGTTACTTTTTCTTCAGCTTTTGGAGCAGACTTTTCCTCGACCTTCGGCGCGACTTTTTCTTCAACTTTCGGTTGTGTCGTCACAACAGCTTGCGGCGCAGGTTGTTCTTCAATTTTTTGCGAAGGTTTTACATCTGTTTTTGTCGGTTGTGGAACTGTCGTCTGCGGCGTTTCCACTTGATTCTGAACACCTTTTCCACCATTGTCCGCTGGCGTCTCAATGTGATTGGAAGGCTTTTCAGGCTCCTTTCCGCCTTTCATGATCATTGCCCCGCCAACAACCAGCAGAAGTCCAACTGCCGCGCCGCCAATGATCATCATCTTCCGTTTGTCCATTCCTCCAATTCCAGAAGAAGGCGACGGCGTTTCCGCTGTTCCAATGGCGACAGTCGGCTCAAATGTCTGTTTTCCAGCAGGTTCCGATGTTTTCTGCGCCGCCGGAGGAGGTTGCGCAATCGTTTCCATCGTCAGTTCTGGCTGTGACGGTGCAGGTTGCGGTTGCGACGGTATGGGTTGCGCAATCGTCTCCATTGTCAGTTCTGGTTGCGATGGAGCAGGTTGCGGCTGCGACGGCACAGGTTGCGCGACTGTTTCCATCGTCAATTCGGCGGCTTGCGCCACCGCAGGCTGCGCAATGGTCGCCATCGTCTTTTCAACTTCCGGCTGCTCCTCCGCCGGTGCCTCTTCCGTATTCTCTAAGTTACTGAGAATGACATCGATACGCGAAATCAGATCCGACGGCGACGCGACGCGTTTCCGCAAATCCTTCTGAATCATGTCGGCAACCAAAACCGCCACCGCTTCAGGAATGTCTGGATTAATCGTTCGGACATCTGGAGCTGGCGTGTCGCTGATGACTTGTGTCAGAATTTCAATCGTGTTCTCCCCCGTAAACGGACGCCGCCCCGTCAACATCTCAAACAACACAATACCAAGACTATAGATATCTGCACGGATATCCACGTTTCGCGAATCTCTCGCCTGTTCGGGAGACATATATGACGGCGTGCCGAAAACAGCCGCCTCGACGGTCAGATTGGCATCATGGTCGCCTGTCGCCTTCGCGATACCCAAATCCGCCAGTCGCGCCACACCATCAGCGTCGAACATGATATTGTCTGGTTTGATATCGCGATGGACCATGTTGTGCTGCAACGCCGCTTCCAATGCATGACCGACTTGACGGACTATTCCAAGTGACTCTAAGACAGATAGATGCACTTGTTTGCGCAACTTGCTTCGAACACTTCCGCCAGACACGTAGTCCATGACCAGATAGTACATTCCGTTGCTTTCGTTCAAACCTGCGTCATAGACGGCGATCAGATTCGGATGGCGAATGCGGCCAGCCAACTGCGCTTCACGGATGAATCGATCGACAAATTGCTGATCTCGTTGCGCCACACCGGGATATAGCACTTTCAGGGCAAAATTCGTGTTCAGAACACGATGGCGCACAAGATACACGGCACCCATGCCACCATGGCCCAATTCCTGTTCGACCGTGTATTTCTCAAATTCGTCCCCTGGACGCAACAGACTGTTTTTCGATTCAGCCATTTTGTTTCCTCTTATTGGCCGTTAAACGCAGGCAACGGCATGCCAAGCATGGCCGCCTGTTCGGCGAATGTCGGCTGTTCCTTCAGGACAAACCGACCATGGATCTTGCCATCCGCATCAATGCTTTCCGTCTGCCATTTGATTAAATCGCGTGTCTGGTATTCGCCGTTCTTCAACGGTAGCACTTCCGAAATCGCAATCACTTTACGCGAACCGTCCGACAGACGTGCCGTATGCACGACGGCATCAATCGCGGACGCAACTTGCGACCGCAACGCCGTCAGCGGAATTTCAATACCACTCAGCAAAGCGCATGTCTCAAGGCGGTACAAACAGTCCAACGGCGTGTTCGCATGGATGGTGGACATGGAGCCCGCATGGCCTGTATTCAACGCCTGCAGCAGATCCAACGCCTCGCCGCCACGGATTTCACCGATGACCAATCGATCGGGCCGCAGGCGTAGCGACGACACAATCAAATCGCGGATAGTCACCTCTCCGTTGCCGTTCTTGTCCGGCTTGCGCGTCTCGAAATTAACCACATGCTCCTGCTGAAGTTGCAATTCACTGGCGTCTTCAATGACCAAAACGCGTTCGTTGTTCGGAATGAAGCTACTCAATGCGTTCAAAACGGATGTCTTACCAGAAGATGTTCCGCCAGAGACGATTACGTTTTTATGCAATTTCACCAATGCTTCCAGAATCTGCTTCGATTCAGGCACTAAACTACCATATGACAGCATTTTCTCAATGGACAGCGTGTCTTTTTTGAACTTACGGATGGCGATGACCGTCCCGCAACGGCTCAACGGCGGAATGACCGCATGGACACGGCTGCCGTCTGGCAGACGCGCATCCAGACGTGGATTGTTGTCGTCCAATATGCGTTGCACGGATTTTGCGATATTCGATGCCGCGGCACGCAACGCAGGCTCGCTGACGAACTGCGCAGGCGTCTTTTCCAGCTTGCCATGCTTCTCAACATAGATCTGCTTCGGCCCATTGATCAGAATTTCCGACACATCATCGTCTTCCAGATAGGCTTTGACCGGAGCTAAAAACAATACAAGAAATGAACTGCTACGCTGTTGTTCCATTTTTTCTTCCTATGGCTTTCGCCGCTTTCCGTTTGCCTAAATCCCCCTATCCTCTGGACTCGAACATGTATTCACCGAGAATTTCCATGCTTTCATCCACGGCCTTCAGGCAAGTCACACGATATGTTTCACCGCCTTTCGGAACGGTGATGACGACATGCGCACCCATGCCTTTCACTTCTGGCGCAATATCTTGCACATACGGCCTATCCGCCGCCGATTCGCAACGTTCCTTTGGAAACACCGTCGGGAAATGCATCCGCGGGCCTGGATAGAGATTTCGATCGGACAGACGATCCATGACGTGATCCAGCGTATGCAGCTGATCCCACACACATGCTAGCCAAATACGTGCGGACAAAGCGGTTACGATCTTTGCAGGCATGGAATTATGGCCATGATGGTTGATTTTTGCCGCATCGACCTTTGGCAATTCCTCCGCCAATGCATTTTCGATTTCCAACACTTGCCCATCTGCGGTGGGCACTTTGTCCGAAAAGTCACCATCTGTATAGAAGGAGAATTTTCCATATCGAATGATCATGCCGAGACTCATGCCGTTTTCATTGAGTCCACCGGGCGTTTTTAATTTCTCTTCATACAAGTTCTTGACGCTACCGTCTTTACATAAAATCTTGCCATTCGCTGTGATATTTGTGATTTCAAAATCTTTTACGGTTTCCGGAGCATGCAACGGCACGATTTGATCTTTCGCGCCAAGACGGAATTTTTCAATCTCCAGACCATCACGACGATGCAACGCCTTGTAGAGACGCGTCATGTGATCGAGTTCCTCCGCCGGAATCGCCCCCGGCTTTGGATCATCGTAAAACGGCCAGCCGCGATCAATCGCCTTTTTGAACGCAAGTTGTTCCGCCGCAAGCCCGAAACCACTCCGATAGCATCCATGAAGCCCTCTGCGTTCATGGTTGTTCGTGCACCATTCCTGAATGCCGCAATGGTCCGAATGGAAGTGCGACAGCACCATATAATCAATAAGCGGCAAATCGTTTTTCATCTGATAGCCTTCTGGCAGAACGCGTTTGATATAGCGGGCGATCCAGTCGCCAGCCAGCCGGCCCGGATTCGGAACGACTGGAACCGCCAGATTCAGCCGCGTTATGGCAGGATGGTCGCCGCAATCCAGCAGCATGGTCGTCCCGTCCGGAAAAATATGCAAGATAGCTTCCGCCACGCCTGTGCAAATGAAATGAATCTGGTATTCGCCTTCCTGCCAGCCACGCCAGGCTTTGCCGACTTCGCTCAAGATATGTCCTTCCATTTTTCTGTCCATTATGGTATCGTGTTTTATATTTATATCAGTCAATCAGAAAAATGTAGCACAACAATATTTTTTTTCTTCTTATGATTAACGGTTTGTCTTTGTTTCGTGACCGATTTTAATTTTTATAGATTGGCTGCCGACACAATTTGCCGCTTATCAATCATTCCGCGACAATACACTATTCATCCGGTTGTGTTTTTCGTCTGAGTTCCGGCGGCAAGAAAATCGGATGATGATATTGATGGGTTTCCACGGGAATTTCGTAAAGTGCCTTAATACAACGCCATGCCTTTTCATGATCAAGATGGAGCTCAGGCAGAAGCGCCAACACGTCTTCCATGAACGGCCGCGCATGAGCATCATCGACATCCGCCGCCTTGAGAAACCATGAAAGCTGCATGAGAAGCGCTTCCCAATTCGGTTCTGGAAGGATGTTGCATCCCATGTAGTCAATAGGCACTAACGTCCGCGTATCTGGTTGCCACAAGACATTCTGGAATTGCATGTCTGGATGGTAGATGCCTTTCCGATAAAGATGCGCAAATAGCGGGGGAATAAGGTTAAGTTCTTCCATCCCAAGGATTCGCGTTCCTGGAATAAACTCTTCGATGATGCCGTTGGCGCGGAATAAAAAGCCCATGAATGGTTTTTCGAAATATCCATAAAGCTTGGGAAGCCTGACGCCCGGCATCGAACCGAAAGCTTTCAAATAATCATGATAGCATTCGACTTCGCGAGAAGCATAACGGCGCGAATGACGGACATCGCTGAAACCATGAAAGATATACAACTTGATCAACAGTCCATCGTATGACATGATGTGCCGCCGTCTCGTCTGTTTGAACCAAACATCCGGCTGCATACGCCCTGTCACCAAATCCGCAATTCGACCATCTGACGCATGTGGGCAGTCGGCCGACAAATGATAACGGAAGCCATCGGATTCCGTTTGCAAGACAAGATGTTCCAATGAATCCGATTTCATGATGTTAGAAAAGTGCCGCGAATCGTGTCGGCCATTCGTTTCCGTAGATGGCCTCTATGTATTCCATACTCTCAATGTCGTTGTCGCTTCCGTGAAGAAAATCGACACCATCTGGATATTGCTGTTCAAGCTTCTTCCGCAAGTCATGCTTGAAAATCAGATTCGGATTCTGCTTCTCCTGCTCCTTGCCAGCGACTGCCATGTCGTCCAATGGTGGACGAGGCACCAACGCTTGGCAAATGACGGCGGTTTTCGGCAGGAAAAGCCCATACGCCTTGTGTTTTGTCCAGTTGCCTCCACGTGTACGACGCGTCACTCTGTCCTGCTGTTCGCCGCTTAATTCAACGACATCCAAAATGTGATATTCCGTTGCAAGTCCATCAAGAATGCTCTGTGTCGCATTTGCTTGAACAGCATCCTCTCTCAAAATAAACACACAAAGATCTTTCTTGTCTCCCAACGCCTTGCGAAGATTATCCGCTTCATAAAGATACAATTTTTCCAATAGTGGATGGCGATGCGGCCAGCGGAGCAAAAGATCCAAGGGCATGTTCCATCCTTTTTCCTTAAGCCATAGATGCAAATTGAGCAATGTTAGCTTTTCAGGCAATGGCGTTGACGTTTTTTCAGCAAATTCGCGGAGCGTGCCTTCCGCATCATGCTTGAATTTTTCCTTCGAATCATTTGTCAAATCATCAAAACCACTTGGAATGCCTGTGACAAGGCCTTTCTGATAGGTCAGATGATACGCCAATGAATAAAGGTAATGCAAATCGTCTGGCCTCTTGAAACCTTGTGGGCCGATGATGCAATGCTCGAGAAGCTCCTGACAGAGGATTGGAGGATAATATGTGAAACGCTGCACATCCGTACCGAGAACAAGTCGGTTCGAATAGATGTCCACTTTGACTTTTCCGACATGCTCCGCAGCGACACGACAAATGGTACGCAAGTCTTTTGCTTCTGCCAAAAGATCAAGATCTCCGTGAGCCGCCACTAATGCAGTCTCATCCTCCGTTGTCATGGGAACTTCGTCAAACCACCGCAATACAGCATAGGAAACGCCTTGCTTATTCAATGAAGCAAAGAAATCCGGCAGATTGCTAATTGAAAAATGGCTGCGTTTCCGCTTGTGCGCACGCCGCTTCCAATTCCAAAGCATCAAATGGTAACGCACAAAACTACTTATGGACATGGTAGGTAAACAATATAGATATGATTTGTTGTTTTTGTTTAATTTAGTACCGCCTGACACATTTGCAAAAAACTAGTGATAACAAATGCACATAGCATGGAGATGCGCGGCATGAAGATGCGCTGCATGGAGATGCTCCGGCTCCGCGCCGCGCAAAGAAAAAGGGCCCCCGAACCCGCATGGGTTCGGAGGCCCTGAAAAGGAGACCGGCGGCGCGCTGCTCTCCCGCGCTCCTGGGCGCAGTACCATCGCCGCGGGGGCCCTTAACGGCCGTGTTCGGGAAGGGAACGGGTGTTGAAACCCCGCCAAGGCCACCGGTCATGAGAATCGGCAACGGGAAGCGGAAGACAGGGGACGGAGGAAAACCAGAAGGGGGTCCCGCGGGGGCGCGCCGGAGGGCGCGTCGCGTCGTAAAATGTTTCTTCCTCGCCCCCGGCCCTTCCGCGCTCGCGGCGGGGCGGGGGGCGGAGCGGGCAAGCCGCACGGCCTATCAGAACCGGTCTGCTGAGACCCTCGCGGGCCTTGCGCACCCGGCCTGTCGACCAGGTGGTCTTCCGGGGGCCTTCAGCGTGCTCGCGCACGGGGACGGATGATCTCCGGGGG
>JAEEGH010008382.1_pt1 | contig 24453 bp, 21 predicted proteins | sample 9134181 | NCBI WGS metagenome assembly JAEEGH01 (sample SAMN16246544, study PRJNA631951) | gut metagenome | biome: gut microbiome; feature: rumen; material: DP-attached | host: Bos | place: Iran: Karaj | collected 2018-10
GCGAAGAACAGAGCCGGATCCTCCGGATGTTCGGCAGCGTGACGGAGGATCCTGCCGTGGATGGTTCCGTCACCGTACATTTGCGCCGGAATTTCCCATCCGGTGCTGTTGCAGCGGGTGCGTTCTTTTACTGTTTCATGGTTGATCGGCAGATTTATCTGCTCATAGATTGTTTGCGGATTTTCAGCAAGTGATTCAAGAAGATGTCGGTAGGAATTAAACAGATCGTCTGCCAGTCCCTCCGGAAATACAGCATCGGCCATGTCCCAGGCGTCATAAAGTTCTCCGTTGAATTCATAAACCTGGTGATCCAGGATTACCTGCGGGGTCTGGGAGATCATATAGCCGAGTCTGCCGATTATGCCGGATGCATACGGATCCGGAAGCGGTGAGTCAAGATTGCAGGCGAATACCACCGGTGCTGCCGGACCGGAGGTGTTCTGAGCTCTCATGATTTCCCTTTCCACTGCGACTCCTGATACGGCGCAGTGTCCGGCCGCTTCATGGAATTTTTTCTGCAGCTGCAGCGCCTGCTCGATAAAGCTTGTTTCATGATCAGAGAAATCACATTCGAGCAGCAGCAGATTGCTGAAATCGGCAACGGCGTAATCGGTACCGTCCATCAGCGGCTCTCTGTCAAAAAGAGGAAGGTTGAGCAGGAATTTTCTGGAGGTACTGTATTCTGCCAGGGTACATGCATATGCGGTGCAAAGCAGCATTGCCGGAGTTACCCCGCGGCTGCGGCAGAGGGCGGTCAGACGCTCCCATTTCTCTTTGCCGACAGTGAAGGAGCGGCGGGAGTATACCGGGGCAGTCCCGGCAGGAACCGCTGAATACTGAACCGGCAGTTCCGGTCCCTGCGGCAGTGATGAGGCTTTTGCGGCCCACCAGAGACGATCACGTTCGATCTCCTCACGGTTTTTTTCATCTCTCAGTTCCAGATAGCGGGCGAAACTGAATTTTGAAACATCAGGAAGATCATCGCCCCGGTACAGTGCCGCCAGATCGTGCAGAATTATGTTCATACTGCGCACATCACTTGCAATCAGATCGATGTCAATGCACAGTCTTGTAGAAACCGCGATGTTGTCGCTGCCGGTGAAACCTTCAGGAAGGAGGAGCAGAGTGGCTCCGATTACCTTGCCTGATGCCACGTCGAGGCACCTGTGTGAAATTTTACAACGTATGTCGGTACATATTTCCCCCGCTTCTTCAACTGACATTTCCCGCAGATTTACTATATTCAGCGGTTCATTGGCGTTTTCGCTGTCAATCATCTGGCCGCCGTCCGCTATTCTCATACGGAGCGACTGGTGACGCAGGCACAGATTGCTGAAAGCATCCCGCAGTTTTTCCGGATTGGTGATATTACCGTCCAGTTCAATATAGGCATGGCATGAAACACCGCCTAGCTGTGCTTCAGTGCTGCGGCCGGTCCAGTAGGCATTCTGCAGATCGGTGAGATTGAAAATTTTCTGTTCTTTGATGTTACGGATCGGTTCATCTGTTTTTCTGATCTCAGATGGTGCCGCATCTGCGGAGCAGCTTTGTGCCAGTCGGCACCATGCGTTTATGTTCGGTTCACTCATCAGATCGCCGAATCTTAGTTTTATTCCTTTCTTCCTCAGTGATGCGGTGATTTTCATAACTGATAATGAATCAAGACCGGCTTCGATCAGATTCTGTTCGTCGGACAAGTTGGTGAATTTAGCTGGAATACAGGATAAAAGCAGAGATCTGACTGCGTTGTTACTGATTTGGTTAGTCACGGTAAACTCCGGTTGGATGATGGTAATAGTAATAAATAGACTGTAGCAGACTATCTGGAGTAGCCGTTTAAATAAAAAAACAACTATCTAGTTAGCACATGCTAACGAACAAGCGTAATTGTATAGACAAAAATGTGATAATGTCAACAGTTTTTGTTTTTGATGGCCGGCTGCAGTTGGCTTTCAGCAGTATGATTTATCCAGATAACCGACGGTTAGCCATCCGCAACGATATCTGAAATAGCTGACGGCAGGCTGTTTGTGCCGGATCCGGATGGACCTCGGACCGTCAAGTCTGAATCCGAGAGTTCCGTACTGCCTTCCTCCCTTAGCAGCAGTCAGTACGGCCTCTCTGAAATCCATAAACTCTCTTACCTGGGGGTAAATCATTTTGTACAGACATTCCTTGGCAGAAAACAGCAGTGCAGTTGCATCCGGTTCGCTTAAGAAACCGTTCAGCAGATCCATTTCACTGCTGTCCATGATCAGCGGGCGGATGTCTGCAGCTGTCTTCGCACTGGTACCAAGACAGATGTCGATCCCGGCTGACTGTACCGCGGAACAGTCACAGATCAGTACTGCGGCTGTTCCCCGATCATGACTTATGCTTCCGCAGATCCCGGCCGGCCATACCGGGGTACCGTCGGGATTTCTGGCGGGAATGTAATTTTTTCCCGTCAGTTTCAAGACTTCCTGCGCAGCTCTTCTTCCGGCAGTGTACTCGGCAATCCTGGTGCCGCAGGCACCTGCAAGTTCAGACGGCAGCGGTATTTGAGGCCGGACGGGGGCAATCCGTCCTGAAGGATTGTGCTCATATGATGTAAACCCTAGCAGTGCTCCGGACGGGCCGGTTCCTGTCAGAAAATCAAGCCGGTAGGCTCTGATGATGTCTTTGTGACCGTCCCGGTTCAGCTGTGATACAAGATCATCCGGCGAACAGATCTTTTCCAGGCTTGTTTCACTCATGAATGATTCCTGCAGTCAACTCCCTGATTTCGTCCCCGATGGCATCTGCAACACTGTTGAGGATCCGGGAAGATTCAGCAACCGGAAGAGGATAGAAGGTAACGAACATCACGTTGTTTCTGCTCAGAGTCACCGCCGGCATGATTTTATTGTTCATCATGGCACCGGCCGGATTGCGCGGTTCGCAGTTCAGTGATCCGATCATTCTGGTGAAATGGGCAGTTCCAAGCAGATCCGGATGCTTTTCCATTCTCCGGTTTATCACCAGGGTATAGGTGAATGAGATCGGATCATCCTGCTTTCCTATGAGTTTTCTTCTGGTGGCAAATTCAAGAAAATTGTACATGGACGCATCAATCTTCTGTGCGCGGAAGGTGCTGACCCATTCATGGATCTGAAGTGCCGTGTCTTCGAATTTACCCGAGCCGTCGGCTGTGACCGGCATATAGGCGGAGTAGTTACCCATGAGTCGTGTTCTTGCCCTGGCGGATAATATATCCGACATCATTCTGAAACTTACTCTGCCTGAGGTTTTAATTCTGCGCTCCTTACACAGACGGTTCATCGCTCTGGTCAGAACTGAGCAGATTACTGCATTGGGATTGATTTCAGGGTAAATACTGCGGGCATAGGTCACTAGAGGATTTATGTCGAAATATTTCATAACCGGCAGCTCGTGAGGACGGTTTTTCATTATTTCAAACTCCTGTTTTATGCGGCTGAACGGAATTGAGAATTTCCCTTCATCCCTGAGTTTATAGGTTATCAGTCTGAACATGTTTTTCAGTCTGTGCCGGAACTTCATTCTGATGAGAGAATCCGGTTTTCCTCCCGCCACCATGGAAGACGGTATGGTACTGATCTGCTTCAGTGATGCAACAATGTCTGCGGCTTTTTTTCTGTCTCCTGCCTTTTCGGCCAGGTAGAGATCGCAGATTTTATTGAACACAAGTTCGGCAGATCTGCCGTCGGCATAGGCATGATTAATGGTTTCAATGATCATGAACTCACTGTCACCGCCGTCTGCCGGATTTCTGTGCAGAACTGTGAAGAACAGGGGAAATCCGGAATATTTGCGATCTGTCGAAAAAATATCCCGGCTGAACTCGGCGAATGTATGGTCTATTTCTGTGCAGGTGATTACAGCCACATTGGGCGGATCCGCTTTTACTGCCTTTTTACACCATTCCGGATTTCCTTTGCTGTCAGGAACTTGTTCCCAGCTGAATTTTTCGATCCCGGACAGGACTGTCTGTGTACAGCTGTCGAACAGTTTGAAATCAAGATTTCCCGTAAATTTGTAGGCGAGGTTGTACCTGATGTTGCAGTGGTACATGGTATCCTCGACGTAGATTTTTCCAATCATTTTTATTCTCCTTGTAGATCATCCGAACTGTCCCGGGGCATATTTATTTTCCGCCGGGTTCAGTAAAAAAACAGTTCAAGACAGAGGTTAAATATGTTAGTCTTAGCTAACATTTAAATCAAGAATTGATTTCATTTTTATTATTTTAACTGTTGAAAAAATTTTTTTCAGAAAATGAGGAGGTATTGCAAATCCATGAAAATAAACAGCTTTCATCCGGTAAAGGACCGAGAATTCTACAGAAATAAAGGGATCCTCAGTAATGTAAGTCTGGGACGCCGGCTTGCTGATGCTATGGAGAAATTTGCTGACCGTACCGCCCTGGTGCAGGGTGATAATATGGTTAGTTATAAACAACTTTTAGAACTTACAGATCGGGCTGCCGCCTGGTTTTTGAATCATGATATCCTGCCCGGTGAGCGGATCCTGGTTGAACTGCCGAATTCAATTGCGCTGACGGTGGTTATACTTGGTGCCATCCGGTCCGGAATTGTTCCGGTACTGGCTCTGGCCGGACAGAAGGAGAAGGATATTTCCGCCCTCTGCCGTCTTTCTGAACCGCGGCTGTTTATTGCAGCCGACAGATGGAACGGTATTGATTATTCCGGTGTTATCAGTCTTGTAAAAAACACCTGCCCGCAGACCGGTGTGGTGTGTCTTACCGCTGATCAGGATCTCGGACCTGATTATTCACCGATCCTTGCGGATGAACCACGGCGGGAATATCCGGAACCGGACTCTCTGCAGACGGCGCTGATGCTTCTTTCCGGAGGAACAACCGGAACTCCTAAACTGATCCCGAGGACCCACGCCGGTTACCAGTACAATGCGGACAGGATGGCTGAAATTACCGGAACCGATGAAAATTCTGTATTTCTGGCCACCATTCCAGAAGCGCACAATTTTTCTCTCTCCTGCCCCGGACTGTTCGGGATCCTCTCCCGCGGAGGAAAGTTCGTCATTCCGCGCAACGCGTCCTTCGATGAATGTTTTGATCTGATTGAGAAACATCGCGTTACCATTGTGCCCCTGGTTCCGGGACTGGCAAAAATCTGGGCGGAGGCCGCCTCCTGGTACGGGGCTGATCTATCCAGTCTTAAGGTTATGCAGGTTGGCGGGGCCAGACTTGAAGTACATGATGCAAAACTGATCCTTGATACGTTCGGTCCGGTGCTGCAGCAGGTGTACGGTACTGCGGAGGGACTGATTAATGCCACGAGACTGGATGATCCGCAGGAAGTGATTCTATCCACCCAGGGAAGACCGATCTCCGAATACGATGAGTACCGGATTGTTGATCACAGCGGCTGTTGTGTCGGACCGGGGGAGGCAGGGGAACTTATTACCCGGGGAATTTATACCATAGACGGTTATTTCAGAGCTCCTGAAAAAAACAGGGAGGCATTTACTCAGGACGGGTGGTACCGCATGGGGGATCTGGTTCGTGAAACTGATGACGGAAATTTTGTTGTTGTCGGAAGAATAAAAGATCAGATTAATCGAGCCGGAGAGAAAATCGCACCTTCTGAACTTGAGGAGCCTATGGCCGGGTATCCAGATGTTCAGGCAGCTGTTGCCGTGGCGGTTCCGGATGAAACCCTCGGGGAGCGGATCTGCCTGTTTATTGTATCTGAAAATTTCGACAGTACCTGTGATGAAGTAAGGCGCTATTTGAGAGATCAGGGACTGCCTGAATGGAAACTTCCGGATGACTGCGTTGTGATCCGCTCTCTGCCTCTGACCGCTGTCGGCAAAATAGATCGCAAGGCTCTGCTCGGAATGGCGGATCGGGATCCCGAACCTGCTGAAGAATGACCGCCGATACCCGCAGGTATAAGCATGATGTAACTGAAGTCAGTCGGGATATGCTTAAAAAGTAAGCAGTTACTAACTGTTTTTGTTGATAAATCAGACCGCTCTCAGGATGAATATTCACCAGGAAAACGGTCTGATTTATTTTTTGTGGTGTGTTTTATAAATAAAATTTATATGAAATTTATGCATCTAATTATATATGTGTTTATTTTGGGTAATAATTAAATTGTGAATTATAGTTATTTTGTGTCTTGTTTATAACAAGCGGTAAAACAACGGTTAGTGGATAAACCCTGCTTTTTTCGGATCAATTTATGACTGCAGTTAGCTAATAAACCGGCTAAAAAAAATAAAAATGTGATTTGACTAACAAATTATCTTTGTGTAATAATCTAGCACGGTTAGCAAAAGCTTACTTTGTTGATCTCAGTAGGAAGGAAATTTCCGAACAGGTGAATATGGGGCTCCGGTCCGGTTTTTCCTTCTTAACTGAATTTTTTTACAGGGTTTACAAAATGGATTATACAAAAAATATCGTAGATCTGGCTATCTTTTCAATTCTTGGTTTTATGGGTTTTATCGCTCTGTGGTTTACCGTTGAACGGATGATCTTTCTTCGCCGGTTCAACGCCAGCGCCTACAGTGACAGAACTGAAATGGAAACCAGTCTCACCAACAATATGACCGCTCTGTTCATTATCTATTCCAACGCGCCGTATGTCGGTCTGCTTGGCACTGTAGTGGGGATTATGCTTACTTTCTATGAAATGGGCATGTCCGGCGGGCTAAATGCTTCGGATATCATGGTAGGCATGTCACTGGCGCTCAAGGCGACCGCGCTGGGACTGGTTGTTGCCATTCCAACTCTTATTGCCTACAACGCTCTGACCAGAAAGATCAGTGTGATTTCAAATTCCTGGAAGGAACCGGTTGCCGGGAGTAGGGCCTGATGAAAAAACTGATCCCGCCGAAAGCTCCGCTTAACATAGTTCCCTTTATCGATATCATGCTGGTTCTGCTGTGCATTGTGCTCAGTGTTTCGACGTTTATTGCCCAGGGCAGCATAAAGGTAACGCTTCCCGAGTCCTCGACCCAGAGCTCAGGTGAAAATCACGAGAAGCCGGCGCTGCTGGAGGTCGGTTCCGACAATACCATCATCTGTGAGGGCAGAAAGATCGGCAGAGGCGATATTCATGAGGTACTGCAGGCTCTTCCGAAGAGCCGTCATCTGGAACTGCGGATTGACGAAGGTGCTGATTTCGGGATCTTCGTAACCGTACTTGATGCACTAAAGGAATTAAAACATGACAACTTCAGTATTGCCACACGGAAGGCGGACATTTAGGCTGCAGGCCTTCATTATAGCCAGTCTGATTTACTATCCGCTGATGGCTGCTGTTATCTACGGGGTTATGACCGCAGACCGGATGAGATTGAAAAAAATAAGTCCGGAAATTGTAAGAATGCTGATGAGTGAGCCTCCGGCAGTGACAGACGTTCCTGCTCCAGAACCGGTGAAGCAGCTGCAGCAGGTTATACCTGAGCCGGAGGTAAAACCGGAACCGAAGATTCAGCCGAAACCGCAGGTGAAACCTGAACCGAAAGATCAGCCGAAACCGCAGATAAAGCCTGAACCGAAAGATCAGCCGAAACCGCAGATAAAGCCTGAACCGAAAGATCAGCCGAAACCGCAGGTAAAGCCTGAACCGAAAGTTCAGTCCAGGCCGGTACGCAAACCGGAACCGGTGCGCAGACAGACGCAAAAGCCGCAACCGGCAGTACGGACAGATCCTCAGCCGGCCCCGCAGAGCGCCCAGACTGTCAGGACCGCACCTGCCGAACCGGCTCCGGTTGTGAGTAATGACAAGCCTCAGCTTATGGTATACGGGAAAAGCTCGGATCCGATCCTGGCGGCAATAGTGTCTGCGCTAAAGCAAAAGCTGATCTATCCGAAACAGGCGCAGATGCAGGGCAAAACCGGTACGGTTATTGTGTCTTTCCTGTTTCATCCAAACGGTTCGGTCACCGAGGCCAGAGTTGTCAAATCCAATGCCGCGGAGGTGCTGCAGAAAAGTGCCCTTAAAACTGTAACCGAGGCCAGAGGTTCGTTTCCGAAAATCACCAGAGCCATAAGGCTGGTTGTACCGATTAATTATCAGCTGCATTAGACGCTGTCCGGCGGATAGATCTGCGCAATACCTGCATAAACAGCAATTTTAAAGAGGGAAATCGTGTATTTTTTAAGATTTATAGTCAAGTACAGGGTACTGTTCATTCTTTTGTCGCTTGCACTGGGACTGGGATCATTCCATTTCATTCCGCACATGCAGTACGATAATTCCAATGAAAGTTTTTTTCCTGCGAATGATCATTCAATCAGTGAACTTAAGAATTTCCGTGACAGTTTCGGTAATGATGATTTTGTTTTCATCATGGTTGAAAATACCGGACAGTCTGCCGGAGCTGTTGTCCGGGAAATTGATGCAATGGTCCGGGAACTTGAAGCCGCAGTGCCGATGGTTGACAGGATCAGCTGGCTGGGTAATGCCGAGTCGGTACGAGCAGAGGGCTCGGATGTAACTATTGAGCCGGTAATCGCAGATTTGTCGGCTTCAGATGAAGAACTGGAGAATGTATTCAGAAATTCCGCTGCAGATCCGTCCTACCGCAACCGCCTGATTTCAGAGGATGCACGTACTTTGGGAATAATGATTTCAATTCAGAACTATGAGGGTGATATCGAGGCTGCACGAAACTCCATTGCACCGAAGGTATATGAGGTTGCTGCAAGGCACGGCAGTCTTAAAACCTATGTGACCGGGGTTCCGATCATGAACTACGAGGAGGATCATGATACGGCTCAGGAGAGCGGATTGTGGGTAGGTGTTTCATTTGCCGGCATGCTGGCGCTGCTGCTGCTTACTACCAGAAGCATCTGCGGGATCATTATTCCGATGCTGACGGTGTTTCTCTCGGTCTGCGTAACCATGGCACTGATTGTTATTTTCGGGTTCAGGGTCAATATGCTGCTGATTATGATCCCGGTACTGCTGCTTTGCGTAGGGATTGGAGATTCGATGCATCTTATAGCTGAATTCCGTGAAATGTATATTGCCGGCACCGACAAGAAGCAGACACTCATCCGTACCATGCAGCTGATCTGGAAACCTTGTCTGATGACTACAGTCACAACCGCTCTGGGTTTCGCTTCGTTTATATTTACCAGTCTGATCCCCCTGCGTGAACTTGGACTGATAGCGGCAATCGGTACTTCGGTAGCTCTTCTGATGACGGTTATTTTTGCCCTGCCTGCGGCTTCATTTTCCATGGTTAAACCTGGAAAAGTACATCCGTCTGACAGCAGTGCGGTTAAAGCGGAGGGACTTACCGGACGGATGCTGCTGCGTCTTGCCTGGTTTGTGGATACCGCACCGGGGGTTGTTCTGTCGGTATTCTGTGTCTGCGTTGCTGTGGCCGGATTCGGGCTTACCAGACTTAATATTGACACCGCTTTCATTCAGGAACTTCCTGCCGGTGATCCGCTGAGAGTTACGGCTGAATATGTGGACAGCCATATGGGCGGATCCATGGCCCTTGAGTTTGTGGTAAAGACAGGACGTGCTGACGGGATCAAGGATCCACGCCTGGTAGGTGATCTGGTTAAATTTCAAAACTTTCTTGAGCAGCAGCCGCAGATCCTGGAAACATCAAGTTTCATCGATCAGCTCAAGCAGATGAACCGTGCTCTTCACGGAAATGACAGTACTTATTTTACCGTTCCGCAGACCGAACAGCAGATTGCAGAAAATCTTCTCATGTATGAATCAGGCGGCGGAAGAGAGCTGGACCGGATGGTCAGTCTTGCCTATGATACCGCCAGAATTCAGGCCAGAACAAAATCTCTGACCACGTCCGATATTAAAAATCTTAAAAAAATTATAGATGATTATATTGCCAGGGAAATGCCTGACCGTACCATAGTTCTTACCGGCGGAATTGCTCTGCTTACCGCAGTAGCAGATTATCTTGCCGCAGGTCAGCTGTGGAGTTTTATCGCCGCATTCATAACCATAGCTGTAGTTATGGGTCTCTTCCTCAGATCGGTACGGATCGGACTTATATCAATGATCCCGAACATAATTCCTGCTGTTGTGGCTGTCGGTATACTCGGTATTACCGGTGCAAGGATTAATATGATCACGGTGACTCTGGCGCCGATTGTTCTCGGTGTCTGCGTTGACGATACCATTCATTTCTTTACCAGATACAGAATGAATTTCCTGCAGAACGGAAATTACCGCAGTGCCTATTTCACAACCGTTTCCGGCATAGGCAGGGTACTGTGCTTTACCACTGTGGTGACTGCGGTTGGTTTTGCCGGCTTCATGTTTTCAAAATGGGAAAGTCCGCGGAATTTTGCCATGGTGGCGATGTCGGCTTTTTTTGCCGCTCTTCTGTGTGATCTGATGGTTTCACCGGTGCTGCTGCGCTATCTGAAACCGTTCGGAAGGGAAAAGGTTCAGGGACGGTAGAACAGATGGTCTGCACTGTTGCGGAACCGGTTCGGGATGTAATTTACGGAGGAAATCCTTATATGAATATTTTGTTTAAAAGTCTGATGGCGGCGACCTTCTGCTGGTCCGCCGGCTGCTTTGCCTATGACGGCAGGGAAATTGCTGTGATGGTTGATACCGCTGATACCAGCAGTGATGCAGTCAGGGATGCGGTCATGGTGATTCAGAGAGGAGATCAGAAACTGATCCGTAAAATGACCATGCAGATGCAGAAGAAAGAGGAGGATGGAGGTAAACGTCATTCGCTGATCACCTTTACCGAACCCAAGGATATTCAGGATACGAGATTTCTTTCCAAATCCTACGGAGATCTCGAACATGAGAATGATCTGTGGGTGTTTCTGCCTGCTGAAAGTCTGGTAAGAAGGATCAGCGGTGGCGGCCGTAAGAATGCCTTCATGCGCAGTGATTTCTCACTTGAAGATCTTGAGTACCGCAGTGTGGATGAGGACAGCCACCGCTTTATCGCCGAGGATCGTGTCAATGACAGACCGGTGTGGATTATTGAATCGGTACCGGTTGAATCAAGATCCGGCGAAACCGGTTACGCAAAGAGAGTTCTCTATGTGGATCAGGAATATAAATCCCCGGTCAAAGTTGATTACTACAACAAGCAGGGGCGTCATATAAAAACACTTATGGCAGGCACTTTCAAAAATATTCAGGGGATCTGGACCCCGACCAAGCTGATTATGACGGCGGAATCCGGCAGGGGCAGAACTCTGCTTCAGTATACGGGGGTAACCTACAACAGCGGACTTCCGGATGAAATTTTTGAACAGACCAGTCTCAAACGCTGATTTTTTATGAAAAAGATTGTTTCAGGTGTTCTGATGGCGCTCTCACTTGAGGTTGCGGCTGCCGATGATCCCTTTGACTTCGATATTGCAGGGGAGTCGCAGAGTCAGCCCGAGACCGGCTCCGGCAGTGGAGACGGCTGGGATCTTCGGTATACCGGGGTACTTGAAGGCCGGGTCAGGAAAAATACCGCAGGACACGGTTTTCAGTCTGAACGGCTCAGACTTGATTCATCCGTTAAATTCAGTACCCCGTGGTTCAGCGGTTTCACCCGTGTATTCATGGATTACGACGATGAGGCTCACCACTGGGACGAGCAGACGCAGGCGGTGCTGTATGAGGCCTATCTGTCAGGAGATCTTGGATTTGCATCCCTTCCTTCGGTCGGCTGGACCCTGGGAAAACAGCGCATCACCTGGGGAATGACCGACGGACTGACCACCTCGGATCTGCTTAATGCCACTGATTTTAAAGATCCGATTGCCAACGGCCGTACCGTAAGAAAGTTCCCCTCCTGGGCGGCGCGGGTGACAGCCGGAACGGCGCTGGGAACCACGGAGCTGGTGTATCTTCCCTGGGGAAAATACAGAAGAAGCGCGGAGCACGGAAGTACCTGGGAACTGCAGCAGTTTGCCGTTCTTTATGAAAGCGAGCACCGCGGACTGCTGGATTTGCAGACCGAGCTCAATCCTCACCGGCCGGAGTTCGGGCTCAGACATACCTGGTATGGTGAGGGATTTGATGTCGGTGCAGTTTTTCACAACGGAATGTCGGATCTTCCTGCGCTTGAATCTGTTCCCGGCGCCGCACTGTCCAGGCCTGTGGTGCGTCTGCGTCCGGTAAGACAGCGTACCTACAGTCTTAACGGTGCATACACCGCCGGAAGCAGTACTCTGCGCGGAGAACTTGCCTATACCGACAGGGCGCCGTGTTACAACTCTGACGGCAGAATGTATTTTTCCCGCAGGGTTGAATATATTCTGGGATGGGATCGCAACTTTGATCATGACGTTTATGTGAATATCCAGCTGTTTCACGACTGGTACCGTGATGCACAGGATGATTACGGTTTTACCTATGCGGTCAGCTGGCAGACGCTGGATCAGGCGCTGACGCTGGGATTGAGCGGTTTTGCGGGATATCGTGATGAACATACCCTGGATCTCTACGCCGATTATGCTGTCAGTGATGCCTTGAAACTGCATCTTAGGTATTTCGGGATCGGCGGAGGTGTGAAGGGATCAATGTATCGATCCTACGGTAAAAATGATTTTATTGAAGCAGGATTTTCCTGGTACTTCTGACGGTTTGATTAACAAAAGCAGGTTTAATTTATGAAGAAAATACTGTTTATCGGCGGTTCCGGAAAGGCCGGACGCGATGCAATATCCTATATATTGGAACACTCGGATGCCTCGATCCGGGTATCAACCCTGAATTCCCGTCCGGATTTCAGCGGTCTTGACAGATATGCTTCAAGACTTTCCCACTGTCATCTTGATGTGTTTTCGGAACAGGAACTCCGCAGTGAGGTAGAACGGTATGATCTGGTTGTTTCTGCCGCCGGACCTTCCTGCATTACCGGCACCAGAGTTATTGATGCCGCCTGGAATACCGGTACAGCTGTTGTCGATGTCGGCGGTTATGATCCGGCTTTCAGGTATATCGATCGAAAAAAACAGGAAGTTCAAAATACCGCCCCGGTTATCATAAATGCCGGACTGCTTCCAGGACTGTCCGGAGTTTTCCCGCTGGAGCTGATTCGGGAGTTCAGGAGCAGGTACCGTCCGGCCTCCAGGATGTCTCTTGATGAATGCTATGTAGGACGTGATGCGTGGAGTGTGAATTCATCCCGGGATATTATTTACGGAATGGCCGGTTTCGGTGAAAAACCAAGGGGAACGGTACATTTCAGAAATGGAAAACTGGAAAAGGTACCGTTTTTCAAGGCTTTAAGAAAACAGACATTCCCGGGTACCGGAGGTCCTGTTCCGGTGATGATGCTGTATGCCGAGGAACTGGCAAGATTGATGAGAGAACAGAATCTGCGGGATCTTGATGTATACGGAGCCAATATCGGAAAACGTGCCGCCAGAAGTCTAATGTTCACCGGTCTGTTCCGGCGCTTCAGAAATATGGATCAGATTAATGCATCGGCCCGCAGACTGGCAAGGGCATCTGCGGCAGATTTGAAAACAGCCGAACCTTATTACGGGATTACCTGCAGGGTCGGGGATCTGGAGGGACATACTCTTACCAGAACACTCACGATGGGCAACACCTACCGCGGTACCGCCATGATCCTTGGTATAACGGCCTGTATGGTGCTTGAGGGCAGGTGCGCAGACGGAGCGGGAAGTCTTCATCAGATGGTTCCGTCTGATCAGCTCATGAATGCTCTGCTGGAGACCGGGGCCGCAAGAATCGCATGACATAAAACAGCAACAGAAAATTACAGGAATTGAAATGACAAACAAATCATCGGAAAGGGCACCGAAAATTCTGGTTCTCGGTGCAACAGGGGAATCTGGAAGCAGAATTCTGCGTTATCTGCGACAGCTTGTGCCGGATGCAGTGCTGGGAGGTGCCGCAAGACATCCGGCTGCTCTTCCTGCCGGTGCTGATTTCGTTAAAATTGATCTCTCAGAGCAGAAATCGGCGGAGGAGATTTTCTCCCGCTACGATGTAGTTGTATGTGCTGCCGGTCCGATGGACAGGCTGGGAACGCATCCTCATATGATTGCCTTGAACTCAGGGGTGAATTTGGTTGATATCAATGATATCGGCAAAGTCACCTCTGAAATCCTGAAACTGCACGATAAGGCGGCGAACCGAGGGGTAACATTTCTGTCAGGTATGGGCCTTTCCCCCGGAATAACCTCCATCATGCTCAGAAAACTTGCTCTCGCCGGTGCGTCAAGGGACGGTGTCTACCGATCTAGAATGTATATGGGTTCAAGATACGGCGGCGGAAAAACCAGCCCGTATGCAATGCTGGCGAATTTTTCAAAAAAAATGGATGTGTTCAGGAATGGCAGGGTGCAGACAGTCAAAACTCCATGGGAGCCAAAATCAAACAGTTTTTTATTTCCCGGTCATCTGACTCCGATTGGAACCATTCCCTACAGCAGTCCGGAAGTTTCAGCCCTGGGATCAGAACGCTACGATCAGAAAGCTGCCAGAGTTACCGCTTTTGATACAAGGTTTGCCATTCAGGGTTTTACTCCGGCCATGGCAAAGTTTATAGCCTTTATAAACGCCGGCGGCAGACAGACTGAGAAACTTGCCGGAAAATTCTATGAGTCGGGTCAGAAGATGAAGGGAACCGCAAAATCAGATCCAGATACCATAGTGTCAGTTTATCCTGACAGCGCTCCGGAAAAAGGACTGGTGCTGATGGGGGATGTTTCTTCATATGATTTGACCGCTGCCATGGCTGCCTGTGCCGCTGAGGCGCTTGTCAGAGGCGGCATCGGTGAAGATCACGGTGTTTATACAGCGGATCTGCTTTCTTCCTCTTCGATTGAACTTCTGGAGAGAAGCCTTTCCTCTCTCGGCTTTGTAATCAAACCGGCGCAGACTGATTTCAGAGCTGCCGATGACTGGTTCGGCTGGCTTGAGTCTGATTTTTCGGATACCTCCAGACTGAGACATTACGGTGAAAACTGGTATACCGCACTGGGACATCCGAGAATGCCGAAGGTTCAGACACAGTATCTGTGGGATTCACTGGTATGGAAAACGCTGAGAGGGAAAATGGGCAGATTCCGCCTGTCGGTGTTTGTTATGAAAATGATGGCCCGCTGGAAAAAACACCGAAAAATTATAAACCGGAAATTCGGAATACCTGGAAATGCTGTCAGAGCAAAAATTGTCAAAGATCTGAGCATGTTCACCTCCGGCTACAGTCTGTTCAGGGAAACCGCCGGACTGCAGAGAGCGTTTGCAGAATACCGGGAAATGTTTCTTCGCACCGGCGGTATGGAAATGCACTGGCTGTGGCCCCGTCCTGAAATATTTGCCCGAATGAAAAATCCGCAGAAAAGTGTGGTTGACTACTACCGGGCGTTTCTTGACAGTTACGTCAGTGAAGGGGTTCTTCAGTATTCCGAGAAAAACGATGAAGCTGCAGGAAGAACCACCTTCATAATAACCGATTGTCTTTATGCGGATATATTTGGTGAAATGGGGGTTCCTGAACTTGAAAATCTTGTCAGAGAACAGGAAAAACAGGAACTGATCCGTGTCGCTTCGCAGTCGGGACTGCGGGTGGATTTTGAAATCGGTCATCACGGACATGCGGTGATTGCCCTTACTGCCGGTTCTCATCCGGCGGAACAGAGGGCGGCGTAGCGGCAGCCCGTGATACGGCGCATACTGGAGGAGAATGCAAATGGAAAATAATAACAGTTTTGATGTCGGAGTGAAGCGCACGCAGATTACCGTCCGTGATCTTATTGATACCGGTGTTTTCACTGCCTTGATTTTTCTGATCTGCATGCTGATAATGCCGATCGGTTTTATTCCAATCCTGATGCCGCTATACTGCGTGCTGATCCCGTGGGCCGCCGGCATACCGTGGATGGTCTTTTCGGTCAGAGTGAAGCATTTCGGACCGGTTCTGCTGATGTCTTTACTGCTGGGGATCCTGCTGTTTGTTACCGGTATGGGACTGTGGCCGGTTCCGGTTGCGGCGGCCGGCGGTATTGGGGCCGAACTTCTGCGCCGGAGGAGAAATTATACCTCCCTGGGCTGGCACTGTGCTGCTCATGCGGTGTTTTCCATCTGGTGTTTCGGCAGCTTTATTCCGTTGATTTTCTTCCCGGAACTGTGGGCCCAGGACAACAGTGCCTACGGTGCCGAGTTTATTGAGTCGGTTAAATCCGTCACCCGGGTATGGATGACTCCTGTTCTGATTACGCTGTGTATTGTTTTTGGCTGGGCCGGAGGATATCTTGGCGGCAGAATGCTTAAGAAGCATTTCCGCAGGGCGGGGGTCGTGTAATGGCGTATCCCGGTCTTGAAAAGGGATTTCTTGATCCGAGGACCAAGCTTGCAGTGCTGGCGGTGCTTCCGGTACTGACAGTATGCGTCAGCGGCTTCTGGAGTATGGTTTTAACAGCGGCGGTCGGTCTGACTCCGATGATCCTTCTTTCATTCGTCCGCCGGTGCGCAACTGCCGGAATATTATCCGTACTGTGCTATGCCGGTATCCTTATATGCTGTCAGTATGAATTGAACGGTGATGGCGGCGGTCTTCAACTTCTCCGACTGATCCTGTCAATGTTCGGAACCGTACTGTTCCCCTGTGTAACGGCGGCTGTTTATCTGAAGAGGAGTACTTCCGATTCAGCCTTTATCTGCGCACTGTACAAACTTCATTTTCCCGGATTTCTGATTATTCCTCTGGCGGTGATCTTCCGCTATTTTCCCGTACTTGCCGGTGAATACCGGAGGATCACCCTGGCTTTAAGACAGCGTGGGATTAAAAAGATCACGCAGCGTTTTGTTCCTCTTATTGTCAATGCGGTGCAGCTCAGCTCGGAAATTGCCGCTGCCGCTCTCCTCAGAGGAATTGACAGTCCGGTGCGCACCCAGGTGGATGAAAACAGAATGTGTCTGCAGGACTGGCTGGTCCTGCTGCTCTGTGCGGCGGCTTTATGTGCGGTATTGACGGAGAAACTGATGTGATTGAATTTTCAGATGTTTCTGTGAACTATGATATTTCCGGTACTGATGTGAGTTCAGCTCAGGGCGGTTCGCAGTTGAAAAGTATCTCATTTCGTGCAGAGCTGGGAGAGGTTCTGCTGCTGGCCGGACCGTCCGGTTCCGGAAAAACCACGGTTATGAGGCTGATTACCGGGTTGATCCCCAACTTCTATGAGGCTTCGGTAACCGGGAAAGTTTCGGTTCCTGGCAGGGTTAACGGTCTGGTCCGCCCGGACAGTGTCGGAATAGTGATGCAGAATCCTCGTTCACAGTTTTTTATGAATGATGTGGCAGGAGAGCTTGTTTTTACCGTATCCGGTCTTGGTCTTCCGAAGGAACAGATAATGAAAAGACTGGCCGCTACCGTGAAAGTGATGCAGCTTGAAAGTATTATCGACAGGGAGAATATTCAGAAACTTTCCGGCGGTGAAAAGCAGAAAATTGCGGCGGCGGAGGTGATTATCGCTGATCCGCGGATTATTCTTCTGGATGAGCCGTCCTCAAGTCTGGATTATTCCTCCATCGAGTCACTGCGCGGGCAGATCCGGTTATGGAAGTCCATGGGTAAAACAGTGATTGTATCCGAGCACCGGCTGTGGTTCCTCTGGGATCTGGCGGATCGGATGCTGCTGTTCAGGGACGGACGGCTGGAGAAGGAATATTCAAGGGATCAGATGAACCGCCTCTGTGACAGGGATCTGGAAAAACTGGGACTGCGGAGCATCAGCACCGCCAGGAACGATCTGTCGAAAGTCATATATCCGCAGCAAAGGGAAAGTGACGAATTATACGAGCTGAGTGATTTCTGTTTCAAAAGAAAAGATCGTCAGTACCGGATCCGGCGCATTGCCTTTGCCAAAGGGGCGGTTACTGCAGTGACCGCTCCCAACGGCACCGGCAAAAGTACTCTGCTGCACTGTCTTTCGGGAATTCTTAAATTCTCTGCTGTAATCAGGGACGGAGCGCAAATAATTGACAGAAAGAAATTCTGCCGCAAATGGTTTATGGTCTTTCAGGATCCCAACTATCAGCTGTGCAGAGAAACCGTGGAGGAGGAACTTTCCTGCAGTTTTCCCGCTGACACTCCGCCTGAACAGATTAGCTGTGGAATTAGGAATATTCTGAAAGAACTGGATCTTGACGGCACGCAGCAGCGGCATCCGCTTTCTCTGTCCGGAGGGCAGAAACAGAGGCTTGCCATAGGCTGCGCGGTTGCTTCAGGAAAAAATATGCTGCTTGATGAGCCGACCAGCGGGCTTGATTATGCAAATATGACTGCAATGGCTGAATTTTTGAAAAGGCTCAGCAGAGACAGAGGCATAACAGTTGTTGTCGTTACCCACGATCCGGAATTCATCCGTTCATGCTGCAACCGACAGATCATGCTTGAATATGAACGCAATCAGTTATGAACTGATGTACTCACCTGTTGCTGACAATTGAGCTGTGAACTGATAATTTTGCCGTAAACCGCCGTGCCGGTGCTGTGGAAATTTTTTTGATATTCTGTTTTTTTCAGCCTATTGTCTGGCACATTGCAAAAAGAATCAAACCTATACTGTAACTTTTTTCTTTATCGATTTGTACTGAAACCTTTGATGATTGTAATTTTGGTATAAAAGGTTGTAAAGTATTACATTGTTAAATACAATCTGTAATACGATAGATACTACTTAAGGTATTAATTTGGAAAGAAAATTATTTGAATGGGATCCCGAAAAAGAGAAAATCAATAAAAAAAAGCACGGTATTTCGTTTGATACAGCAACTAAGGTGTTTAATGATTATAACGGAATGGTATATTACGATGATCAACATTCAACGCAAAACGAAGACAGATATAAAATTATCGGCCTGATTGATAACTCACCTGTTGTAATAGTGGTTATTTATACGAAGAGGGAGCTATTATACCGGATAATTTCAGCAAGACGAGCAACTAAAGCAGAGGAGAAAAGATACTATGCCTGTAAGGAAAGAAATTGATGTTTCTGCACCTTTAACTGAAGAACAGATCGCAGAGTTAGAGGCTTTAAAAGATAGACCGGTAGTTCCTGACGAAGAAAATCCGGAACTGACAGATGAAGAATTTGCAAAAATGGTATCTATTCGCCAATTTAAATTAGAACAACAGAAAAAACAGATCGTATCAGTCCGTTTATCATCAAGAGCATTAAATAAAGCAAAAGCTTTCGGTAAGGGATATACATCGCTTTTAAGCCAAATATTAGAAAAAACTCTGGCTGACGATGAATTATTGAAACGATATCTATAATCCGGTTTCAACGGTTGAGAGATTAAAGTTTTCCTATTTGTTTTTACATTGCGGCGTGTGTTGCAGATATAACGTGCGTCGCTTTTCTGTATTCGTTATTAATTCACTTGCAAACAATTGCTAGCGTGTGTTTTTTTATATGATGAAAGATTCGAGTGGGTCATTATGCTGATGTTATCCACGATCCGGAATTCATCCGTTCATGCTGCAACTGTCAGATCATGCTTGAATACGAACGCAATCAGTTATGAACTGATGTACTCACCTGTTGCTGACTATTGAGCTTAGAACTGATAATTTTGCAGTAAGCTGCCTGAGCCGCTACCTAAAAAATTTTTTAAGCTCAGTTTTTGTATCTGCTTAACCTTTTTGGCATGCCTTTATTGTATGTGAACCCACAAAGTTATACTATTTGATTAATCATTTGATTAATATCGTTTACCTACAGGATGAACATGTGAACAGAAATAATATTTCATTTATAGTTGATTCGGAAGGAAAAAAGAAGTTTGCAGTGCTGCCTATTGAACTGTACTGCCAGCTGCTGCGGATCAGTCCGGAGATGATCGATCCGGAACGTGTTGAAGAGCTCACGTTTGATGTTCTATTGGCGCACAGAGGGGATCCTGCTGTGGATCAAACTGTTTCAGACAGCAGCTCCTCCGAAGCTGCGGATACATCCGAATCAGTGACGCAGGAGACTGATGGTGAACAGTCGCGCCGCGCTGTCAGCAGATCGGAAAAATTTTATCTGGCCCGACAGCTTACCGAAAAATATGCTGAAGAGCTCAAAAAGAACAATACTGAACTTTTTTTCTTTTCTGCAAAAAATGTTCTTGCGTGGGGATATCCCCAGGGGGATATGAGGAAACCTCTGTTTGTGGTCATGGCCAAATCTGAAATCAGCGGCAGTGTGGCCGACTCCTTCAGATGCAAGGCTCAGGAGGTCCGTGACGCCCTGATAATGAAAAAAATAATCAAAAAGAAAAACGATTCCTATATCTTTACCCAGGATTACACCTTCAACAGTGCCAGCCTTGCCGCCTGTGTAATTGCCGGAAACAACCGCAGCGGAGCGGAGGCCTGGAAGACCTTTGACGGCAAACCTCTCAAGGATTTTCTCGAACCTTCATCACGGCGCAAAAAAGACGGTGAGTAGTTCCATGCCGGATTGTGAATGCAGTAATGTGATCTGAATAAAAGTATGCCGCTGTGACAGCGGCATATTTCGATATACATCATATTACGCAGTTTATGATGATCATATAATTGTTGCAGTTATGTATAAAAGTGAATGATTTTTGTTCTCTTTTTGCTGTTTTGACGGCAATTTAATCAGTTCTGGTTTTTATAAGAATTATCCGTCGATGCTGCAATAAATACAAAAAGTTTATTGATCCCTTATTGAAGTTTAAATCCGGAACTATAAAGTCGGGCGGTGCATTTTACAGGTCACATGGTGATCCGGATCTTGAAATTAATTACGCTGACAGCAGGGCAGGCAGGAGCAGGAAATGACCAGAATGGAAAAATTGTTTAAAGCGTATGCAGATGCGAAAATAAAATACCTTAAAAAGAACGGGATCAAACCGCTGACTGAGGAGGAGCGCAAAATCCTTGACGAATATGAGAGACGATTTGGCGGATTACCGGCTGACGGCGGATTTTCAGTGGAAGCGGCTAAAGAGTGTCTGGAAACCGGCCGTGACTTTTATGACCGGTTCCCGAAGGATGTCAATCCCTGAGGCGGCTGAAATTACAGAAGGAAGCGCGGAGCTGCGGTAAACGGCAGAATGCGCTTAAAATTTGAGATATACACAAACACGAGGTAGCAAGAATTGTATGGACGATACCAATGCCAGTGATATTGATGTTGTAACGGGTCTTATGTCAATCAAAAATTTTCACCGTGAGGCTGAAAGGTATATAATCGGATCCCGCGATTATTATCTGATATATTTCAACACAGCAAGAATATCATATATAAGAGATGTGTTCGGTGATCAGGTTGTAAAACAGATCATGAAGGAACTAGGCTCTCTTCTTAAATCACTGTGCAGGGGAGGTGAGTGCGCCTCGGTATTTTCCTCGGATAATTTTGTTATTCTGAAACAGGATAAATCATCCAAAGATCTGTTTATCATCAACCTGATCTCCAGGATCAGGGCGATGAATCTTCCTTTTGAACTCATGTGCAACTTCGGGATCTATGAGTTTACCGGTGAGCCGGTTTCCATTACCGAAGCCATAGAAAATGCCACCTTTGCTGAATCTAAAATCAGAGGAAACTATACGGTTCATTCCTGTGTCTATACTCCGTTGATGAGAGCGGAGTATATGTCCGAGAATGAAATTCTCACCATGTTTGACAATGCCATCAGAGAGCGCCATTTCCTGATTTATTTCCAGGCGCAGTATGATCATTCAACCGGCAGACTGGTGGGAGCCGAAGGTCTGGTGCGCTGGAAACATCCGGAAAAGGGGGTGATTTCCCCGGCTGTGTTTATTCCGGTGCTGGAGAATACCGGGCTTATCTCTGTTCTTGACTACTATGTTTTTGAGCAGGCATGCAATTTCATCAGATACTGCCTCGACAACAATATTCATCTTGTTCCGATTTCAACCAATTTCTCCCGCTACGATCTTCTGCTAACGGACTTCGTAAAACAGCTGGAAATGATCCGCAGAAACTACGGTGTACCTGCAAAATATCTCCGTATTGAAATTACCGAGTCAGTGGTGGCGGACAGTCTTGAAAATACCAACCGCGTGGTTGATCTGCTCCATAAATGCGGCTATACGGTGGAAATGGATGACTTCGGTTCCGGTTTCTCCTCGCTCAATGTTCTCAAGGATGTTGATTTCGATATTATCAAGCTTGATATGAGGTTCATGGAGCACAGCTCCCGCAACAAACGCGGCGGTCTCATTCTGACAGCCATCATAAGAATGGCTCAGTGGCTCAATCTTCCAGTTATAGCTGAAGGTGTTGAAACGCTCGAACAGGCGGATTTTCTGCTCAGCATAGGATGCGAGTGTATTCAGGGTTTCCTTTATGCCAAACCGGTATCCAGGGATGATTTTGAAATAGTGCTGCGGAAGGCTGAACTTGGTAAGATTGACAGAGGTTTGATTTTCACGGAAAAACTGGACAGCTGCAATTTCTGGGATCCTCATTCCATGGAAACTCTTATTTTCAGTAATTTTGTCGGTCCGGCCGCTATACTGAGCATGCAGGGAGATCAGGTGAAAATCAGCCGTGTGAACGAAAAATACGTTCAGGAACTTTATATGAACAGTTCTCAGCAGGATATCGTAGTCACCGATTTTCTGGACTGCTTTGATGAAGAAAACCGCAATATCTACCTTCAGATGCTGGAAAGGGCTAAAACAAGCACAAGGGAGGAGGAGTGCGAAACCTGGCGCAACCTGCGGTCAAACTGTTGCGGTGAATCATCAATCTGTATCAGAACCAGCGTCAGAGTTATAGCCAAAGGTCCTGCTGCAATCTTGTTTTATGCAATGATCCGCAATGTGACAGTGGAAAAGAAAGAACTGGAGAATTACAAGAGCCAGGAGAAAAAGTTCATGCACGCGGTGGAGCATGCTAAGGTTTATTTCTGGGAATATACCATTGCAACCAAGGAAATGCGTCCATGTTTCAGATGTATGCGGGATCTCGGTCTTCCTGCAGTGGTTCAGAATTATCCTGAGCCGCTGATTGAATCGGGTATTTTCCCGGCAGATTATGCTGATATGTACCGTGACATGATGAAAAAGATTGACGGCGGGGCACCTGAACTTGAAGTTTATATTCCTCTGACTTCCGCCAGAATTCCGTTTATAATAAGATATACCACTGAATTTGACAGTGTGGGCAATCCGATCAAGGCTTTTGGATCCGCCACTATGGTAAACGGGGAGAAGAGTGAACAGAAATCTGACTGATCCTTCCTGCTGACGGTGTGAGACGTCTGTTTTGGTTGTGTTTTTTTTTGTTGTTTTTATAGATACGGCCCCGCTGCGGATGGTTTTTTATTCTCAGACGGGGATATTTGTTTGAATTTAGAAGGGGTGCGGCTTTCCTTCCACGGAGTAACCGTGGTTTTCACAGCTGCAGACTATAGATATATGACAGAACCGGTTAAACTTGCCATTACCTATGACTTTGACGGTACCCTGGCTTTCGGCAACATCCAGGAGTACGATCTGGTACCGAAGTTCGGTATGTCCCCTAAGCAGTTCTGGGGACTGTCGGCTGAACTCAGCAATGAACAGAATGTGGACGGCATTCTTGCCTATATGTGGCTGATCCTGAAAATGGCAAAGGAGAAGAATGTACAGATCCGCCGTGAGCAGTTTTTCGAATACGGCAAGAATATCAGATTTTACAAAGGTGTTGATACCTGGTTTGACCGGATCAACCGCTACGGTAAATCAAAAGGGGTGGATGTACAGCACTACATTATTTCATCAGGTCTCAAGGAAATGATCGAAGGCACAAAGATTGCCCGTTATTTCAACCGCATTTTTGCCTCCTGCTATATGTATGACGGGGAGGGTAACCCGATCTGGCCGGCCCGCGCGGTTAACTATACCAACAAGACCCAGTATATTTTCAGGCTTAACAAAGGGGTGCTGGATGAGCGTGATGACGATTCCGTCAATGCCTATACCCCTCATAAAAACCGGGTTCTGCCGTTTTCACAGATTGTCTATATCGGTGACGGTGCCACCGATATTCCATGCATGCGCCTGGTTAAAAATTTCGGCGGGTTTGCCATCATGATCTACCAGGATGAAATGCCGGAAAAGAAGCAGATGGCACAGAAATATCTTGAAACCGGACGAATTTCCATGATCTCTCCGAATGACTATTCCCCGGGAAGCAATCTTGAGCGCGGTGTTAAACTGATTATTGACAGTGTGGTGGCCAAGGCGAGATTTAATGAAATTAATTCACTGGAGTTTGACTGATTAGTAAACGATCCATAATAACCTTTAAGGCAATTATGGCTTTTGCTTAGTCTAAGTGATTTCGCTGAAAAGTGAAAGAACTACGTTATGAGAGAATGAATTTATGCAAATAAATTCAAATAGTTACCTTCGGATGTTCATCTAGTCTGAAGCTCTAAGGTGTATGATTAAACAGTCGGTAATGCTGACAGTGTTGTACACGGC
>JAEEGH010008384.1_pt1 | contig 24450 bp, 26 predicted proteins | sample 9134181 | NCBI WGS metagenome assembly JAEEGH01 (sample SAMN16246544, study PRJNA631951) | gut metagenome | biome: gut microbiome; feature: rumen; material: DP-attached | host: Bos | place: Iran: Karaj | collected 2018-10
TCTAGTCGCCCCAGATTGTACGCATGATGAAATACCAGGCGCAGGATGCGCTGGGCAAGACCGACCCGAAGGTGGTGGTGACGATGACTCCGCAAGCGGTGAACGCCACGACGAGGGTGGGCGCCCGCGAGGACACGCTGCTGACCGACCAGATGATGGTGACCTGCAACAAGCAGTCGGGCTTGCTGGCCTTCTACCGCCGCGATGGCAGCGTGCTGATAAAGGAGCGCGCCAAGGCCGCCTTCACCAAGCGCACGCAGCACACCATCGACCCCTACAACGTGGCGCAGTCGTTCCTCCTCTCTGCCGACGAGGCCATCTACGGCTTCGGACAGGTGCAGGACGGCAGCCTGAACCACCGCAACAAGAGCTACAGCCACATGGTGCAGAACAACATGTCGGTGTGGATTCCATTCTTCCATTCCACCCGCGGCTACGGTCTCTACTGGGATTTGTATGGCCCCTGCGACTTCAGCGACAGCCGCACCGGCGGGGCCACCTTCAAGAGCGAGGGTGCCCATGCCGTCGACTACTATGTGCTGGTGGGGCGCGAGGATGATGGCGACGACGTGGTGCGGCGTGTGCGCGAGCTGACGGGCAAGGCCACGATGGTGCCGCTGTGGACGTATGGCTACTTCCAGAGCAAGGAGCGCTACAAGAGTGCGATGGAGACGCTGGGCGTGCTGCAGAAGTATCGCTCGCTGCGCGTGCCCATCGACTGCGTGGTGCAGGACTGGCAATACTGGGGCGGCAACAACCAATGGAACGCCATGGAGTTTCTGAGCCCGCAGTTCAGAAACGATTATCCGCAGATGCTCAGCGGCATGCATAGCGACGGGGCGCACCTGCTCATCTCCATCTGGGCAAACTTTGGCCGCGACACCAAGCAGTATCGGCACTACAAGGAGCACAACCAGCTGATGAAGATGGGCGACGAGGTGATGTCGGCCACCTGGCCCAACAACGAGGGGGTGGGCATCTACAGTCCCTATCAGCAGTCGGCACGCAACTACTACTGGCAATGCCTCTACGAAGGGCTGGTGAGCAAGGGCGTGGACGCCTACTGGGTGGACTCCTCGGAACCCGACCACTACCAAGGTGGCGACGAATGGGAGACGACCAGCGACTTCATCGTGCTCTCGGCCGACGATGCCGACAACGCCACCCTGAACCCCCATTCGCTGGAGACCAGCCACACCTGGCGCTCCGTGCGCAATGTGTTTCCGCTGATGCATGCCAGCGGCGTGTATCAGGGACATCGCGCCCAGCATGCCGAACTGACCGACCAGAAGCGCGTGATGATTATGACGCGCTCGGGATTCCTCGGCCTGCAGCGCTATGGCGCCGGCACGTGGAGCGGCGACATCACCGCGTCGTGGGAGACGCTGGCCCGCCAGATTCCCGCCGCCCTGAACTACTCGGCTTGTGGCGTTGCCAGCTGGAACAGCGACATCGGCGGATTCTTCAACGGCAGCTATCAGGGGGCAGGGCAGGACACCTACAACGAGCTCTACTGCCGCTGGATTCAGTTTGGAGCCTTCTGCACCATCATGCGCAGCCACGGCTCCGGCACTGACCGCGCCATCTACCAGTTCGGCAAGGAGGGCGAGAGCTACTACGATATCATCAACCGCTACATCCACCTGCGCTATGCCCTCTTGCCTTACATATATAGTACCGCCCACCAGGTTCACGCCGATGACTACTCCTTCATGCGTGCCATGGGCATCGCCTATCCGGCGGACCGCAGGACCCACGAGCTGAAAGACCAGTTCATGTTCGGTCGCGACTTGCTCGTGGCTCCCGTGGTGCAGTCGCAGGCCACGAAGCGCAGTGTCTATCTGCCGGTGGATGAAGAGGAGGTAAATGGCACGACCGTCAGACGCGGTTGGGTGGACTTCTGGAGCGGCGAGCAGCACGAGGGGGGCAGGAATGTCTCGAGGGACGTCAGTCTGGCGCTGATGCCGCTGTACGTCCGTCAAGGAACCATCCTACCCTGGGGCAGCGACGTACAGCACAGCTCGCAGAGCAACTGGGACGGACTCGAGTTGCGAATCTATCCCGGTGCCGACGGCTCGTTCACGCTCTACGAGGACGAACGCGACAACTACAATTACGAGCAGGGACGATGCTCAGAAATCCCCTTCGTCTGGAACGACGCCACTCACACGCTGACCATCGGCCAGCGCCGCGGCACCTTCGACGGAATGCTGCAGCAACGCACCTTCCGCATCGTGCTCGTCGATGCTGAGAAGAGCTTGGGGCTGGGGCCTAAAGCATCCGTGCGCTTCAGCCGCGAAGTGACCTACGACGGTCAAGAACTCTCCGTGGGAATCGACAACGAGAACCTCGTGGAAGAGGAGAAAGCTGCCGTGAAGAGCATCAGGGTGACGCCAGCCAGCGTGAAACTCTACCTCGGGCAGTCCCGAACCCTGTCGATCAAGGCAACCCTCAACGACGGTACCACGCAGTTTGTCACCCTCGACGCCGTATGCGCCAGTTCCGACCCGCAAGTGGCCTACGCCCGCGACGGCATCATCTATGCCGGTCAGAACGAGGGGCGTGCAGATATCCAGGTGAGCTACACCGACGGCCTCGGCACCACCCACAGCGCCACCGTGGCCGTGACGACAGCCATCCCGACAAACCTCTACAGCTGGAAGGCGCTGGAGTGGTACCGCAACCGCGTCAGCGATCGTCTGGCTGAATCCGACATCCGCTACAGCAGCAAGGAAAACACCATCACCATCACCAAGAAAGGTGCACAGAACATCGCACTCCGCTACCGCGAACAGAAATATATGGAACCCGGAATGAAATACCTCGTAGCCGTGGCCACGGAGGTGTCGAAGGACAAGGGCGACTCGCAGCTCTGGCACATCAATGGCAAATGGGTGAACATACAGAATCCGGCCGACGTTCGGACACTAAAGGACGGACGCATCATGGTCGCGTGGAGCATCGACGAGAACAAGGGCTATGAGCTCACCGGCGAGACGGTCTTCGGCCTCACCTCCACCAATGCCCAAGGACGCTCCGTCATCAGCTACGTTGGCTTCACCTCCGACCTGGAGAAGACCGAGAAAGCCCTTGACGAGGCGGTGGGCATCTCCCTGCTGCCGACAGAGCCTGCCGAGCCTCAAGCTATCTATGCCCTCGACGGGACTCTGCGTCCCCGATTGCGACGAGGCATGAACATCATCTCTGCCAATGGCCATGTAACCAAGGTTTACAGTAAATAGGAACATCTATAATAACTAACCGACGTTTCGGAAGCCCATAATGCCATTGGCCTTCTGGTCGCATGAGGCCGTAGGCCGACCAATGTTGGAAAAGCCGAAACTAAAGTAACTAATAATCGAAATAATAACTATGGGGAGTAAGATTGCATTAGGAACCTGGGCCTGGGGCGCAGGAGCATTTGGCGGCGACGCCGTTTTCGGGAGTAAGACCGACGTGACGAACCTGAAGCCCGTCTTCGACGCGGCAATGAAGGCAGGGCTCAACCTGTGGGACACCGCCACGGTCTATGGAATGGGCGAGTCAGAGCACATCCTCGGAACGCTGGCAAAAGATTACGGACGCGAGGAGGTACTGATCTCCACCAAGTTCACGCCTCAGATTGCTGAGATCTACGAAAACTCAGTTGAGAAGATGGCCGAAGCCAGCATCGAACGCATGGACTGCGACTACATCGACATCTACTGGATCCACAACCCGATGGACGTGGAGCGCTGGACGCCAGGACTCATCCCCCTGCTCAAGTCGGGTAAAGTGAAGCGCGTAGGCGTATCCAACCACAACATCAAGGAGATTCGTCGCGCCGACGAGATCCTCTCCGAGGCGGGCTTCCGCGTCTCTGCCGTACAGAATCACTTCTCGCTGCTCTATCGCAGCTCTGAGCGAGGCGGCGTACTGGACTACTGCCGCCAGAACGGCATCGAGTTCTGGGCATACATGGTGCTGGAGCAGGGAGCTCTCTCTGGTAAATATAATAAGGAGAACCCACTGCCCGAGGAGAGCGACCGCGGCAAGAAGTATAATCCCGTGCTGCCACAGTTGGAGGCGCTGACCAACGAGATGACCGCCATCGGAAAGAAATACGGTGCCTCGTGCTCGCAGATTGGTATCGCATGGGCCATCGCCAAGGGAACGCTGCCCATCATTGGAGCCACGAAGGAGCGTCATGTCATCGAGGCAGCCGAAGCTGCAAAGATTCAACTGACTGCCGAAGAGATTACACGTCTGGAACAGTTAGCCGATGCCACAGGCATAGACACCCGTGGCGGTTGGGAACACTCGATGGAATAGACCCACCCCCAGCCCCTCCCTAAATGGAGGGGAGTAAATAGACTCAGCATGAAAAGGATAAGGACTATTATAATTGCAACTATGATTGCAACTGCAACAATGGCTCAGGGCGTGGTGGATGTGCACTCGCACATTATCACCCCTGAGTTTGTATCGGCCTTAGAAAACGAGGGACGACTGATGGACGAGGGATTCCCTTTGCCGAAATACGACGTAGAGAATCATCTCAGATGGATAGACGAGGCTGGAGTTCAGACATCGGTTCTGACGTTAGCGGCTCCACAGCCTTCGTCAGCTGAGGTAGTGAGACAGACTAACGAAACAGCAGCCCGCATCAGGCGCGAACATCCGGGGCGGTTTCTGTTCTGTGCTGCCCTACCCTTGCCCAATGTGGATGCTGCCATCCGTGAGGCCGTCTATGCACTCGACACGCTGAAGGCCGATGGCATCAAACTGGCCACCAACGTAGGCGGACAATACCTCGGTGCTCCTGAACTCGACACGCTTTTCTCAGTCTTGAACGAGCGGCGGTCAGTCATCATCCTGCATCCCCATCGCCCGGAACCCGTTAATCGCCAGGTGATGCAGCAGACGCCGCTTGCCATGCAGGAATACCTCGCAGAGACTACCCGCGCCGTGTCGAACATGATTACACGAAACGTATTGGCGCGCTACAATAACATAAAGGTGGTGGTGCCCCATTGCGGAGCCTATCTGCCATTGGCCGTGCCTCGCATGAAGTCGCTGACTCCCGTGATGCAGGCCAATAAGATGGTAGGCGAGATAGACTGGGAGGCCAATCTTGCTGCATTGTATTACGACTTGGCAGGAGCACACTCGCCCGAGGTCATCCGTATGATGCTCACCATCACCACACCCGGCCATCTGCTCTATGGCTCCGACTATCCATACGTAGCCCCGCAGGTGCTCACACAAAGTCTTAAAAGGATGAAGCAATATCTGACAGACGAGCCTGACCTCGCACCATTCCGCGAGATGATTCTCTACCAGAATGCCCATCAGCTATTTAAATAACAGATGCCACACGGGCGCTGAATGGCTGATGATTATTTCATTCCCGTCCGGCTGCTGAAGTTGATACGTACACCTTTGTCCTCAACCATCATGTCCATGCCTCCGCTGTTGCCGTTGCTGGCGGTTGGCTTGCGTACACCGTCGAGTATCTCGCGGCACATGTTCTTGATATCGGTGACACGCTGGGGAGTCTCCAGATTGTCACCGCTGTAATGACCGGGAAAGAGGAATCGGATGTCGTTCTTCTTCATATAGTTTTCGATTCTCTCGGCTGTGTACATTTCGGTAGAAAGGTTGATGAATACCAGCAGGTTGGTTGAACCGAATGCATCGCCGCTGAATCCATAATGCCTGGCCTTGTCGAAGAACGTGGTGCTTCCTGCGGTATGACCGGGCGTAAATACTACCTCTATCTCACGGCCGCCAAGGTCAATCACTTCGCCATCGTAAAGATACTTAATCTGACCCTTGTAATTGCCCATGTTGTTCGGAACAATTGTCATATCGCCTGCATTCAGATAAACCTCAGGGAAAGGACCTACCCCGCCCACATGGTCGCCATGGGCATGGGTCGCCATCATGGTGACAGGCTTTGAAGTAATCTTTGCCACAATCTTGTCCAGTTGAGGAATGCGTGTCCCGGCATCAATCAGAAGTGCGCGGTCGTTACCCTCAACAAGGTAGAGCGACTCGTTGTAAACCCTATGTCCGTTGCCTATCCACGTGTGCTCGTCGAGCTGGCGGAACACCACTTCATCATCCTGGTAAACCACTTTGCCGCGAAGGTCACGACTGTTGATTCCCGTTTCCTGTGCATCAGCCATATACGGCATCAGGCTAAGCAGCACTGCTGCAAGAAAAATGTAAGATTTCATGATAACAAGAATTTGCTGCAAATATAATGAAAAATGAGGAAAAAGAATTTGTCTGGTTTGGTTTTTTTATCTATATTTGCAAAAATTATTGACAAGCGAATGGACACACAGCAGTTTATACAAGATTTCAGAGAGGCATTCGGCCAAAAGGCTGCGTTGCCTCTGTTGTTTGGTTATAGTGACCAGCCCGTGGCCGCTACCGAGAAGATTGGCGGCTGTTTCTTCAAGGGGTTGCAGGCCGCAAGAGAAGGTGTGCCCGTAAGCCTGAGTGCCGAGGTCATCGGCTGTGGCGGCGGGAAACTCTATACGGGGTTCTCTGACATGCCCGAGCATGTGCCGGGCTATGTATCGCTCAAGGAGAAATACAAGAAGACGCCCGAGATGGTGGCTGAATATGTCAAGGGCCTCGGCATGAAACGTGCTGAGAAGAAATACCTGAACTTCGTGCGGATTGACAAGGCCGAGACATTCGACGGCTTCGAGGGCATCCTGTTCTATGCCACGCCCGACATGCTTTCTGGGCTTAGCGGCTGGGCTTTCTACGACACAAACGCCGATGATGCCATCGTTGCCCGGTTCGGTTCTGGGTGCAGCACAGTTGTTTCGATGACGGTCATGGAAAACGCCCGCCAGGGTTACAGGTGCTTCCTCGGTCTGCTCGATCCTTCGGTACGTCCATACATCGGCGCCGATGAACTGGGATTCACCATCCCCATGAGCCGCTTCCGTGTGATGTTGGAAACCATGAGACAATGCTTCCTCTTCGATTCGCATGCGTGGAAGAAAATGAAGGAAAGAATGTCAGCACCAGAATGCTGATAACAGCCGGAAATGAAAAATACGTTGTATATGCTTCAAAAATACAGAAAAGCGGAATTATCTGCCAGGACAAAAAACATTCCACGGTTCGTTTTACTTTTTCTCGTGGCCATTCTATGTGGACAGAAAGCTTGGACTGCCACCCCCGAACTGAAACCGAGAGTGGTCATACTGACCGACATTGCTCCTGGGAACATAGAGCCGGACGACATGGAATCGATGGTCAGGCTGATGACGTATGCAGACCAGTTAGAGATAGAAGCGCTGATTACCACCATTGGATGGAACTGCGACCCATATCCTACGGAATGGGCTGACTCACTCTATCGCGTGATTGATGCCTACGAAAAGGATGTGCCGAACCTGATGAAACGTTCAGGACAGCAGCATTTCATGACACTTGAAAGCGAGCAACGACAACAGCAGACAGGCTACTGGCCGAGTCCTCAATACCTGCGCAGCCGTGTGGCAATGGGCAGTCAGCATGCAGGCATCGGCAGAATCGGTCTCGACAACAACACGCCAGGCAGCGAACTGATTGTACGACTCGTTGACGAGGACGACCCGCGTCCTGTCTATGTGTGCTGCTGGGGAGGTGGCAACACGCTGGCACAAGCCATCTGGCATGTCAGGCAAAACCGCACCCCCGAACAGTTAAGAGACTTTCTTCGCAAGTTGCGAGTATATACCATTACAGACCAGGACATGGTATGGGCCATGCGAATGAACCGTGCCTACAGTTCACATCAGTGGCTCAGGAAGGAGTTTGCCGATGATTTGCTGTTTGTGTGGGATGAGAGCGCGTGGCTTTCGCAGAACGAGCTGGGCAGCAAAAACTGGCAGCAATATGCCAGCCACATACAGGGCCATGGAAATCTCGGAAAGGCTTATCCCACCTACAAATGGGGCGTTGAGGGTGACACTCCCAGTTTTCTCAACGTCGTGCCTAACGGACTGCACGACCCTGACCATCCTGAACAGATCGGATGGGCAGGTTGCTTCCGACGCGGATTGTGCCCAGATTCCCTCACCACGGCCTGGACGAACTGGCAACAGCCTCAGAAAGACATCTCCCGCAGCTATGAAGAGCGTTTCTATCCAGCCACGTTCAACGATTTTGCGGCCCGTATTGCATGGGCTGAAAAAGGACAAGGCAACAGGAACCCCATTGTCATTGTAAACCGAACGGAAGGGACGAGGCCTGTTTCTGTCTCAGCACATCCCGGTGAAACCATTACGCTCGACGCTTCACAATCGTCCGACCCTGACGGTGACCATCTTTCCTTCAAATGGTGGATTCAGGAGGATGCTGGCAACTGCCCCGACGGCATCACTCTCTACGGCAAAGAATCACACGCCACCATAACAATTCCTGATAATGTCCGGCATGCGGAGATTCACGTCATCTGTGAAGTGGAAGATGACGGAGCACCAAATCTGAATGCTTATCGCAGGGTGATAGTTCAGCTGCCATGACGAATCTGTGGAAGCTGCCGTATAATTCTTTTTGATGTTTTTTTACTTGTTCTTGCTTGCTGCCACCCAGACGGGCTCCTCGCCAATCGTCCACGAGTGCTGTCCGATGGTAGGGTCGCCGAAGCCCATGCATCCCAGGCAGATGCGCGACACACGCAGGTCAGAGTTACCAAGTTTTACGTATTCCATATTATCTCTGCTTTTTGAATATCAGTTTCATCGTCTCGGGGTCGAGCGGTTTCATGGTGGGCAGCTTCAGGTCTTTCACCATGTGGAGCGTGCCCTGCTTGTATTTCTGGAAGTGGTCGGTCTTCAGGTGCTGCTTATAGGCTTCCTCCGAGGCATATATTTCCAGGATGCGAATCTGGCATGAGTCCTCGGCGCTCTGCATCGGGTAGAGACAGACTACACCCGGCTCCCGCTCCACACTCAGACGGTCCACCTCGTTGGCAAATTCAAGATACTCCTTGAGGTACTGCGGATAGACCTCTATTTCAGCCAGGCGGACGATCATAAGTGAAGAATGAAGAGTGAAGAGTGAAGAATCTGCTGCCGCCATATCGTGTTTTATCGGGGCTGAGAATTCCTCGTCAGTCACCTTCCGTAACTGTACCGCATGCTCCTCACCCTTGACGAGGTCACTCACGGTCATACATTCGCAGTCGCTCCATGGTGTGGCACCATTCCAATGGCGTACATTCGGAGCCGTGGTCACCACGTCGCCCTTGCGCAGCAACTGCTTGGGCTTCCCCTCTTCCTGATAGTAGGCTTCGCCGTTGAGCACCATCAGCACCTGAGTGGCGTTGGGATGATAGTGCCACGAATTATGGCTGCCGCGCTCGAAGAGGAAGTTGGTAGTCATCTGATGCTCACTACGGCTCAGCACAGAGATGTGTACCTTGCCTGTGTTATACTCAGCAGGAGCCGTAAACTTCGCCGGGAATATCGTCTCTTGTGCTGCTGCCGTGATTGAGAGCACAAGCATTGCAGCCGTCATTGCTAACTGTCTCATCATTTTATAACCTTCTTGCCATTTTTAATGTATATTCCATTTGATGCCTCCCCTACCAGCTTTCCGCTTAAATCGTAGGTGCTGCCGGCTGCGTTATCGTTAGCGTTAGCGTTAAGGTTAACGTTAGCGTCGATGCCAGTCACCGTTTGATAGTTGATGGCTGTGAGCCAGTTCCTAATCAGCGTGGCACGGTTGGAGTGATTTGAATGGTTTATCCAAAGATTCTCACTAAAGTATTTGCCGTCAGGAACAAGCCGCTTGCAGTCGCTGACAACGCCGCTGATGCCGCTGCTGGCACTCGACACAATCAGTCCGACATTCTTGCCAGCCATCTGCCGACCATAGTTGAACAGGTAGGTTTGCATGTTGGCTGCCATCTGGCTCCACCAGAGGGGCGTAACGATGATAATGGTTTCGTAGTCGTCGAGCGATGTCGTTACGGGGTCGATGGCAGGATAGCTGCCGGCATTGTTGGGAGCAGCCTTGATGGCATTCAGCAACTGAGTGCCAAGGGCATAGCCATTAGCCTCGTACTTGAGTCCTTTGTCTGCTGGTTGAATCTCCAGCACGTCTGCCTGGATCTGGCTGGTCAGCGTGGTCACAATCTCATGGCAGTTGCCAGTATAACTATAGTACACCACGAGTGTCTTCGATGAAGCGCTTGTGCCCAGCAATGTGAGTACAGCGCACAGGATAAACATCATTTTCTTCATAGCTATTGTCTAATTTCCAATTATTCCATATCTCACTTTCAATGCGGTGCAAAGTTACTACAAATCCCTCATACATAGCCTAACCGTTTTACTGATAAATCAACCCTTTTTACGGATTTAGCCCATTTCTCGCTTCTGTTACGGTAAAAATGCGTAATTTAAATCCTCTGAATTCATAAAAAAACAGTAACTTTGCACACTCATTCAACTGAGATAAAGTAAAATATGGACTATTTACCCAAAGACCCTGCCATTCTGGTTTCAAGCGTCAACATGCTTCTGAGAGACGAAGAGTTCGACAGCCTCGAATCATTGTGCTATGCTTTCAGCAGAGAGCCACAGGAGATACGTGACTACCTGCTGGACAAAGGCTATGTGTGGAGCGAGCGGCAGAAACAGTTCAGACCTATAGGCTACGACGCATGATAACACGCGACACCATAGAGACAGCCTACAGTTTCTTTCACCAGAAGCGGAACGTCTATATCCATTCCTCGCTCGACTGGCAAAGGGATGATATAGAGTACGCCATCGCGTCATACGTCGATGATATGTGCAGGGAACTGTACGATACCATTTCAGGGGGCGCGTCAGACTTCCTGAGAGACCACAGGCGCTTTCAAGAGGATATAACCCAAGCAGTAGCACGATTAGAAGAAATGCTATAAAGTAACGCAGCTGAAACGGATGGGTTATCACATGACAAGGATGATACTGTTTGGCAGAGTGAAAAATGGGATTTTGGGATTTTGTGCATTTTTTGAGCAAGCGAGCGCAAGAAGCTTGCTTCATTTGCCGAGCGCCGCCAAAAATCATGGGCGTAGCACATAATTTTTGAGCAAGCGAGCCTCATTATCAACCACCCCTGGCCCCTCCTCTCCTTCACTTGGCCGGAGGGATCCAATATTGTCACGCTCAACGAGAAGGGCAGCAACAGCACTTTGCTGAAACGCTATGAGGGCCAGACGGCAATCGTGAAGTATAACCGCACGCTGACGGCCAAGATAGACGACGACGGCAACTATGTCGCCACACCGTTTACGGTATGCCTGCCCTACGACCTCGACCTCGCGCAGGCTGTCAATGCCGGACAGGCAGAGATCTACACCTTAGCCGCTGTGTCTAGCGGACAATTCGTCTTCGCCAAGCTCGACATCACCACGCTTGAGGCCGGTGTGCCCTATCTGGTGCGCGTGCTCAAGGGCAGCATCGCACTCGGAGGCCGTCAGTTAGTTATCAAAACCACCAAGCCCAAGTCCACCAAGGTCTATAGCTCGTTGACCCAATGGCGACGCGGCGAGGGTACAGAGATAGGACTATGGGTTGGCAACTTCGACTATCTGAATGCCGCCGATGCAGCTGACGATAATGCGTTTGCTCTGTCATCGACCGACCACCGCTGGAACTATATTACAGCTACCAGCAATGTTTGGATTCCCGCCTTCCGCTGCTATCTGTCATCTTCGAGTATTGAAAAGAATACCTATCAGTCAAGATTCACAGAATAACTATAGGCACGTAATTTTGTCAACGAATAACAAAGAGGGTGTTCACTTCAAGACGAACACCCTCTTTATTTTATTTAAAATAGGCTACGGTTATTACTCAGCAAAGGGGTTCTCCGTAGGATAGTAGTTGCCGCGACACTTGTTGTAGTCGATGTCCTGAACGGGCACTCCGAGGTACTTGAACACCTCCCACAGATACTTGCCGCAATGGTCGAACATAACGGCAGCATGGTGCGGGTAGTTCTTCTCGATGAGGACGTGGCGGTAGAAGCGGTTCATGTCCTTGATACCGAAGATGCCGATGCTGCCGAACGAGCGTGTGGCCACAGGCAGGATCTCACCCTGTGCGATGTAGGCACGGAGCTGTGTGTCAGCCGTCGACTGCAGACGATAGATGGTAGCCTTGCCAGGAGCCAGATCGCCTTCGAGCGTTCCGTTGGTCACCTCTACAGGCAAAGCGCGTGCCATGATGCGCTGGAAGCACATGTTGCAGTTGCAGAGCTTGGACGAAGCGGTGTTACCACAGTGGAAGCCCATGAAGATATCCTTCGGTGTGTACTCGTCGCAGAGGAACTTCTTGCCCTTGATGCTCTCCTCGAACATGTCCTTTGGCACAGAGTTGTTGATGTCGAGCAGCGTGACGGCATCTTGCGTGATGCAGGTGCCGATGAATTCCGACAGTGCTCCGTAGATGTCCACCTCGCACGACACGGGAATGCCGCGGCCGGTAAGACGGCTGTTCACGTAGCAGGGCACGAAACCGAACTGCGTCTGGAAGGCGGGCCAGCACTTGTTGGCCATAGCCACGAACTGGCGGCTGCCTTTGTGAGCCTCTATCCAGTCGAGCAGCGTCAGCTCATACTGTGCGAGCTTCGGCAGCACCTGTGGAATCTTGTTGCCGTGGCCCAGTTCCTGAGCCATGTCCTTCACCACCTCGTCGATGCGCGGGTCGCCCTGATGCTTTTGGAATGCCTCCAACAGGTCAAGCTCTGAGTTCTCCTCAATCTCAACACCGAGGTCGTAGAGGGCGCGGATGGGTGCATTGCAGGCGAGGAAGTTGTTCGGACGCGGACCGAAAGAGATGATTTTCAGGTTGCGCAGGCCGACGATGGCGCGAGCGATGGGCACGAAGTCGTGAATCAGGTCGGCGCACTCGCTGGCATCACCGACGGGATTCTCGGGAATGTAAGCCTTCGTCTTGCGGAGCTTCAGGGCATAGCTGGCGTTCAGCATGCCGCAGTAAGCATCGCCACGACCGTCGATGAGGTCTTCCTGGGTCTCCTCGGCAGCAGCACAGAACATGGCAGGCCCGTCGAAATAGTGGGCGAGCATGGTCTCTGAGATTTCCGGACCGAAGTTTCCGAGGTACACGCAGAGGGCGTTGCAACCGGCTTTCTTGATGTCTTCCAGAGCCTGTTGCATGTGGATTTCGCTCTCCACGATGCAGATGGGACACTCGTAGATGTCGGCATTGCCGTACTTTTCTACATACTTTGCGATGAGAGCCTTGCGCCTGTTGACAGCCAAGGACTCGGGGAAACAGTCGCGGCTCACCGCAACGATTCCGATTTTCATTTGTGGAACGTTATTCATTTCTTGATAATAATAAAGTTAGTTTCATATGAACGCTTACAAAGTTAATGCTTTTTCTTAAAACCCAACTCTTTTTTCCATGAAAAATAACGAATCGTGCAAAAAAAAACACTGCCAGAGCACTTTCAGCAGCCATTTTATACATCTTCCGCTAGCTAGCTTGCGAAAGATGAGATCACAGGGGGACGATCACAGGGGGACAGTCCCTTTGTGAGTTTTCTTTTTCCATCCATACTCATTACCCCAAACGGCTTTCAAAGACTCGTTATGGGGAACACTTTTATGTAAAAGGGAAATTTCCCGTATCAAAATACGTGGGAACCCTTTATAATATAGCAAAGCGCAAAATTTACGAACTACATTCATGATTTTTGGCTGCACTCGGCATAGCTCAAGCAAGCTTGGCTCTGCGCTCGCTTGCGCAAAAATTCCCTTTCTCCCTTTTCTCCCGTTTAGTAGTTTACCTCTCATCATGCAAAAAGAGCAACCCTTACGGATTGCTCTTTCGCGGAGAGAGAGGCGAGCCGGTCTAATTCGGTAAAACACAGAAAACAATAGAAAGCCTTTCAAATGTCTTTTTTCCAGAAAGGCCTTTAATTGTTAAAATCCTAGCACTTTTGTAAACTATTTTTCTCATTCAACACTTTTTTACATTTGGTAGATGTAAAACATCTATCTAACTTTGTTTCAGATTTGGGGAGCCATCTTGGGAGCATTTTGGGAAATCCTGTTTCCTTTTCCTGAATGGTCGTAAAGAAATCCGAAAGAAAACCAGGTTCCACATGAGTCATCCCTGGGAAACATTTGGGGAAAAATTAACAAATTAAATGAAAGTTAAACTAATATAATTGATTGATAATGAGAAAATTTCTAAACGTAAAAACAGAAATGGAGTATTTTGCACCTCTCCGCTCCCATTTTCTCCAGTATAATTCTGGGGAGCATGTTGGGAACATAAACTTGGGAACTTTTTGTGAATGTTTTCTGAGAGCATTTTTGACTGTTAAAACCGATTCTAAAGAGCACCGTAATAAAACTGATTTATTTATCCGTCCTCCTAATTCGTTAACGAACCTTTATTTGATATAGTGATTTCATGGTGAAAGTTAGTGCTTTTAATAGGAAATGAGGTGTATTTCGGTATTTGAATGTTAATTTCTTCTTTCCGAATCTTAATAAAAACAAATATACCCAAACCTGTAAAATGTGTTTCCTTAGCCAATTTTTGGTATAAAATTACAACTTAATTAATATATAGAGAAAAATGGATTTGAAAGTAAAATTTAGACTGAAGAGCAGGAAACTAACAGGCTCTTTAAGACTCGTCAATGTACCTAACGCGCTGATAACTATGAGGATAGCATACAAATCAGCAAGAGTAGAACTATCAACGGGGTTGCATGTTGATTCATTTAGATGGGATGATTTTGCCCAGGTGGCTATCGGTCCGAACCGAGATGGAATGAGTGCAGACCAGATCAATGCATCCATGATGAGTCTCGTGAAGAATGCCCAGGACACAGTGGAGATTTTCGAAAGTCAGCATGTCATTCCCACATCGGAACAGTTCAAGGAAACATTTGAGAGGCTGCGTAGTGGTGAAACCGTTTCTTTGCAGCCCCCAAAAGCCAGAAGAAAGCCCCAAAAGAGCCGTTCTGAAGTTGCGGACATTACCTGTTCAAAACAGGACAAAACTCAGTCAAAATCCCAAATTAACACAAATTTGGAAAAAACAAGAAAGGGGGAAATTAACAAATCTTTACCTCTTTGGGAAGTCGCTGTTGAGTTTGAAAATGTGTGTGGCCGACAGAATAACTGGACGGAGTCAACTCATGAGAAATTTCGTGCTATGCGTAACCACCTGAAGGGACTCCGGGATTACAAGAGGAAGCGTGGCCTGAAGACGTTCGATCTGAACTTCGACTACTTCGACGACGAGGGAATGCTCTCATATCTGGAATACCTGCGTGATGTGAAGAACATGAAGAATACCACTATTGAGAAGAACATGGAGTTTCTTAGGTGGTTTCTCCGCTGGAGCCTTCAGAAAGGTTTTCACAAGAATGCCCAGTTTGAGGTTTTCCGTCCCAAGTTCAAGAAGACACAGAGAAAAGTCATCTTCCTAACAAAGAAGGAAATCAAGAAACTGGAGAACTACAAGATACCGGAGACCAAACTATATCTGTACCGTGTAAGAGATGTCTTCCTGTTCTGCTGCTACACAGGCCTGCGCTACTCGGACGTTTACAACCTGAAAAAGTACGATGTCAAGAGTGACCACATCGAGGTCACGACCATGAAGACATTCGACAGCCTGAAAATAGAGCTCAACGATGTCAGTAGGAGGATTCTTGAAAAATACAAGTCTTTTGACCTTCCAAACAATAAGGCACTGCCTGTAATCAACAACTCGAAGATGAATAAGTATCTGCACGAGTTGTGTGAGATGGCTGGTTTTGACGAGCCTATCCGTCAGACCTATTATAAGGGTAACGAGCGAATTGACGTCGTGAAACCAAAATACGAACTGATCGGCACGCACACGGGTAGAAGGACGTTCATCTGCAATGCACTTGGCATGGGAATACCTCCCCAGGTCGTCATGAAGTGGACCGGCCATAGCGACTACAAGGCCATGAAGCCCTATATTGACGTGGCAGACGAAATCAAGATAGAAGCCATGAAGAAATTCAACGAGTTCTGTCAATAGATGTATAATAAGAAGGAATTTTGGGCAGGATTGAAAGATTTTGCCCAAAATCCTTGGATTTTGTAAACCAATTAGTTAACTTTGCAAATGAAAAAGGAATTCAAGAGGCAGGTCACCGTCTATGGTGACTACTTCAAGAAGTTCAAGCGGACGCTCAGTCAGCAGACTATCAAAAAGATATACCAGGTACTCGTCTACATCATGACACTGGATGTCATACCGCAGACCTACCTGAAGTCCATTTCGGGCGTACCGGGCCTGTTTGAGATACGGGTGGAAGACCAGGGAAACATCTACCGGATATTCTGCTGTATGGATGAAGGCAACCTTGTGATACTCTTCAACGGCTTCTAGAAGAAGACACAGAAGACACCGCGCAAGGAGATTGAGACCGCCACGAGAATCATGAAAGAATATTTCAGTAACAAGAAAAAAGCCGAAGACCATGGATAGAGAAAAGATGAAGCAGTTGAATCTGACACCGATAGAGGATTTGATAGAGGAAGATTTCGGTAAGGAAGGCACACCGTCAAGGCTTGAGTTCGAGAACGGATGTGATGCCTTCATCATTGGTGAGCGCCTGAAGGAGGAACGCCTCAGGGCTGGACTCACCCAGGAACAGCTTGCGTCACGGATCGGCACGAAGAAGGCCTACATCTCCCGTGTGGAGAACGGCCATACCGACGTACAGGTTTCCACGCTCTTCAAGATCTTCGAGGGACTTGGCCGCCGAATCAGCATCAACATATTGTAACCCACTCAAATAAACCGACAGAACATGAAACAGGAATATGCCCGGGCATACGCAGCTATGCCCGAAAGCAAAGACGTGAAGAAAAAAACAGTCATCGAAGTCTCAAACGAGATAGACAATGGCGATATCAAAGAACAATATAACATTCAACTCTGAAAAGACATGAATACCATAGATTGCATCAAGACGCGCCGCAGCGTGCGCAAGTTCAAGGACGAGCAGATCAAGGATGACGAACTCATCCAGGTATTGGAAGCCGGAACATGGTCGCCCACCAGCATGGGTGCCCAGCATCCCCATATCATAGCCGTGCAGAATCCGGCATTCATCGGACGGCTGAGGAAGATGAACGCCGAGGTGATGGGCACCACGGGCGATCCCTATTACGGTGCGCCCACCATCATCCTCGTCCTCACCGACAGGGGCTATGGCAATGAAGTCTATGACGGCAGCATCGTCCTTCAGACCATGATGCTGGCAGCCCATGAGATCGGACTCGGCACCTGCTGGATTCACAGGGAGCGTGAGATGTTCGACTCCGAGGAGGGAAAGCAGCTGCTCCGTGACATGGGGATCCAGGAGGACCTGATGGGCATCGGCGCTCTAAGCATCGGCTATGAGGCAGAAGGAGGCAGCCATGCCCCGAAGCCGCGCAAGCCGGATTACTACTGGATTATCAAGTAGCGAATAACAAAGAAAATACGTACATCTCATAAAAAAAGCCAAAAATCTTGTTTTATTAAATTATATTTTATAACTTTGCACTGTTTTATAAGATTCTGTTTAATAAAATAGCATTACGTCTATGCCAATAACAAGAAACATACTGCGCCAGGTGATGCTTGATAATCAGAAAGATGTCGAGCAATACAAGGTATTCCACCGTGACTATGACCTGGATTCCTTCCCTTTGCAAGTGTTTGTCGGAGTGAGGCGTTCGGGCAAGTCATTCCTGCTGTTCCAAAAGATGCACCAGATGCTTGCCGGCGGGCATGGATGGGAAGACATGCTCTATATCGACTTTGAAGACAGGCGGCTTGAAGGATTCACGGCTGATGATTTCAACCTCATCCTGGAATGCCATCAGGAGATGTACGGAAAGCGCCCGATGCTGTTTCTTGACGAGATACAGAACATAGACGGGTGGCAGAAGTTTGCACGTAATCTTGCAGACAAGAAGTACAGTGTATTTATTACGGGAAGTAATGCCAAGATGCTCTCAAAGGAAATCATGTCAGCTTTGGGAGGCCGCTACATTCCCGTGGAGGTCTATCCGTTCAGTTTCACAGAGTATCTCGACTATCTTGGCATCCCGCATGATGAACTGGCACTTGAAGCTACCGAGTCAAAGGCGCGGTTCATGAAAGCCTATGGCGACTATTTATCATGGGGCGGGTTGCCGGAGTCCGTCAGCCTGCCCGTCAGAAGGTCCTATCTTTCCAGTGTCTTTCAGAAGATATACCTTGGCGACATTGCCCAGCGCAACGGAGTGTCAAATCCCAAGTTGCTGCAGCTGCTGACGAAGAAAATCGCCGAGAGTGTCATGCAGCCTATTTCTTACAACCGCCTCGCTAAGATCCTCTCCAGTGTGGCAGGTAAGGTCAGTGTGCCGACGGTTTCCAGCTATGTCAGCTACTCTGAAGACGCTTGGCTACTGTTACGGTTGAGAAACATTGCCTCGGTATTTGCAGAAAGGGAAAGTGTCTGCAAGTACTATTACATAGACAACGGCCTGCTTTCAATCCAGTTGATGAATGCGGACACCCTCCGTTTGGAAAACGCCGTAGCCCTGTCGCTTTTCCGGAAATTCGGGCACGATGTTGACAATGAGCGCGTCTATTTCTATAACGCGAATGTCGAGGTTGATTTCTATGTCCCGGAAGAGGAACTCGCCGTACAGGCATCCTACTCCCTGGCTGACGAGTCAACCAGGAAACGGGAGGTGGATGCCCTGAGCAAGTTGCCAAACGTTCACCCGTGTAAGCGTCGAGTCATAGTCACCTACGATGAAGAAGACACCATAACGGATAAACATGGCGTTATAGAAATCGTGCCATGCTGGAAGTGGTTCCTCAGCATGGAGGCCTGATCTGAAAGATATCCGGGAACAATTTTGCGAATTGAAATTCAAGAAAACTGAAACATCTGTAAATGAATATCGACAGGGAACTCTTTGACGAGGAAAACTCCTACATGCAGAACCAGGACAAGTGGGAGAACTTCGGAGCGCAGAACGGCATCGAGGATGACGGCTATGACCATCATTCCCTCCATGGTGCGCCCCGTTTTGAGGTCACCGAGAAGATCAATGCCCTGCTTAACGGCATACTGACAACGGACGAGAACCTGATACTCAGGGAGTATTTCGGCATCGGCTGCCAGCAGAGAACCATCGAAGAGCTTGCCGAGGCCAACCATTCCACAGAGAAGGCCATGCAGGCTTACCTGAAGGAAATCCTCCAAAGGATAAGGGAGCATGACGAGACCCTGGAACTGTGGAAATACCTTTTCAGGTCATAAAGATGAGCCGCTATCCTGATTACCTGAGGGATAGCGGCTGAATTTTTCCTATACTTATGAAGAGTCAATTATCGGCAATATCCATGTTTTATTGCCGATAATTGACCGTTTACGAATCTGACAAAAGAAGTGGGCAGCCGGTTAGACTGCCCGTTACTTTTGTTCTCAGTCAATAAACTCAAACTCATCCCTGCAGCAGGTGATCTCCTTTCCGCTTCCGATGACGGTACAGTTGTATTCATAGCCATGATAGCCACCCGTGGCGCTATCATCGTCCACCTGAATATCCCAGTACCCCTTGTACGGTTCCAGTAATCTTGCGTATCTCATGTCGATGTTTGTCTTTGACGGTTGAAAACCTCATGTGCTAACTCATTCAGTTCCCTCTCCTCCACCTCCAAGTCAGTGCTGACGTACTTGAACAGGATGGCCTTGGCGAGGTTTATCTCGGAGCTGGCATTCTTGCGAAAGCCAAGCTCCAGATATTCCTGTGCATCCGAAAGATGGGATGCGATGGCGATACGAACGTTGACAGTCATAGTCCTAAAGGGTTAAAGGTCAGACCATCGTCAGAACGGCAGGTCATCAGCCTTGGCCTCGGGTGCGTCCTTCAGCGGTTCGGGCGTGTTCTTCTTCGCCTTTGCCCCTTTCTTGGAAGCCTGCTTCGGGTTGGCAGACTGCTCCTCCTTGCGTCCGGCGTTCACGAAAGCGATGCTGTCAGCGTTGATGCTCACCTGCACATGGCTCTCGCCCTGCCTGTCCGTCCACTGAGACGTGGAGATCGTTCCCTCCACGAGAATCAGCCTTCCCTTGGTGAGATAGTCAGCGAGGCGGATGTGGTTCTCGCGGCTGCTGCGCACCCTTACCCATGTCGTTACGTTCTGTCCCCTGGAGTAATCGTCTACGGCGATGTCCACCGCCATGAAAGTCCCGTGTACTCCGGTAATCACCTTGCAATCCTTGCCGATGCGTCCGATAGTGTGTGTATAAAGCATAGTTGAAATGATTTATGGAAAGCCGGTTACACTCTCCGTTACCTGTAATTGAAAGTTGAATGGTTGTTTATATTTCCCATAAAGTTCCCAGCGGTTGCTGGAAGAAGAAGGCCTATTGAGCCTTCTCCTTCGGATTCTCCTTGTCAGGAGTCATGTAGAACCTGCTGGCCAAGAGCACCACTCGGTTGTGCTTCACGCCGTCCTGGTCGGTCCATTCCTCCGGCTTGAAGAAGCCCTCTACCGTGATCATGGCACCTTTCGTGAGGCAGTCGAAGGAGTCACGGTTCTCGTTCTTGCGCCATGCCTCGATGTTCATGAAGGCCGACGTGCGGGTGGTCTCCTCACCGTTCTTCTCGTTACGGCCTACCGCGAGGGAGAAGCGGGCCACGCTTGCTGTTGAAAACTGACGGATTTCAGCGTCCTTACCTACGAATCCTGTCACTGCGAAATTGTTCTCGATCTTTTTCATTGTTCTGTATTTTTAGAAGTGAAACATTTATTTTTTACGTTGCAATAAGAGTTGGCAAGGAAAGCATGCGATGCAAGGAATTACCGGATTATTTCACCCGTTGGGCAAGGAAAAGTTTTTACCGGCAGCAAGGCCGTCGGCAAAAAGTTTTTGAAAAAATCCAGGGAATAAGGCATCTGGTACTTGCAGGATGCGGCTTGCACTAACTTCGCGACGGAAAAAGTAAGTGTGGCTCGCTTCGACAGGAAAAGGCAGGCATGAAGAAGATCGGAAAGAACAATCACGTAAGGATAGCCAGTAAAGGATGCCATCCATGAAGTTTCAGCAAGAGGTGACGCTTACCATAGTATGGCCAAAAAGGAAGAAGAGCTAAAAAGGGGAAACAAATCGTCAGCCTTGACGGGAAAAGTGGTGGAAAGAACGAGCTAGTCCTTCAGCTAAGCCAGAAAATGAGCATAGGCAGGACAATAGCTGAGGATGGTAGGAAACAGTAAAGACGGCAAGAATAAACGTCTGGCGTGAGCCATGAATGAACTCTTGAAATAAACAAGGAAGAAGACGAACTATATGTTGAAGACGAACTTGGTTCCTTCTGTTCCCATTATAACCTTTTGGATATATTGGGATTTATGAAACCAGATTGCAGACCATTATATATTCTTCCGGCGTTTCTTTCCAAACTTCAAAACCGGCTTTCAGATACATTCCTGCTGCATAGTTCTCCTTCTGTACCGAAAGGGATACTTTATGATAGCCGTCCTGGCGAAGCAGCTGAAGCATCTGGCCGAGAAGATCACTGCCAATCCCGTGGTTGCGATATTCCTTGTATAATGAGATGGCTAATGATGGAATGTCATCGGCCACATGGCCGTAATCCTTCATGATTCTAGTCCATACGGCTCCGGCCACCCGTCCTTCAACCTCAGCCACCAGGCACCTGTCATCAGGTTGCATGCCAAAATCCCGGACATATACTTGCAGGTCGTCATTCAGGATGATAGACCTTGGAGGAGGTGCCACCCCGTCGGGAATGTAAATAGCCTCGTATAGAAAGTCATTGAGTAATGGCCTTTCATCCATTCTCATTTCCCTTATAATGTATTCCATCATCAATTCATCTGATAATCTTTGCCTTCTGCAGGTTCGTCATTTCAGTCCAAAAGTCCGACTGGGCTGTTTCATTGAAACCCTCCGTGGACATTTCTTTGAGGATAGCATTAAGGAGCTGTATCTTTGACACCTTCAGCTCTGGATCTACATCTATTCGATAAGTGACGACATCCCCAAGGGAACCCACATGGACATTGGTCACAACAATATTTCCATCCATTAGTTTTACCCCGATACACCTGTTAGAGCCATACTCAGGCTTTACTTTCAACAGTTCCTGGTATAGCTGGGAGTCAGCATATTGCTCCGGATTTACCGACAATAAGAGATCACGTAGTGTCATGGCTCCAGATATTTATTTCATTCTGTCAACGATAGTTATTCCGGGCTTTCACATCCAGTTCTGAAAGGCGGTCGAGGGCGGCAAGGAGCGTTTCGTCACGCTTGGCAAAGTGGAAGCGGATCAGATGATGCATATCCTCTTTGAAGAAGCAACTGCCAGGAACGGCTCCCACCCCGACATGCTCAGCGAGCCATTCGCAGAAATGCAGGTCATCCCTTACACCATACTTCGAGACGTCAAGCATCACGTAATAGGCACCTTCGGGATCAGTAAACTCCAATCCGAACTGACGAAGTCCGTCACAGAACATATGTTTCATGTGAGCATAATGCGCCTGTAACCCTTCGTAATAGGAATCAGGGAAGCATAGTCCAACAGTTGCGGCTTCCATCAATGGAGCCGCTGCGCCAACAGTCAGGAAGTCATGCACCTTCTTCACGCGTTCAATAATATGTTCCGGTGCAATGACATAGCCCAATCGCCAGCCTGTAATGCTATAGGTCTTGGAAAGCGAGCTGCATGAGATAGTGCGTTCCCACATACCTGGCAGTGTGGAGATATAGACGTGCTTGTGTGGCGCATAGACGATGTGCTCATAGACCTCATCGGTTATCACATAGCCGTCATACCTTATTACAATATCTGCTATCGTCTGGAGTTCGTCTCGTGTAAAGACCTTGCCGCAGGGGTTAGACGGATTGCAGAGCACCAATGCCTTTGCCCCCTGCCTGAATGCATCCTCTATCAGGTTGGAATCGAAAGAGAACGCTGGCGGCACAAGTGGGATGTATATCGGCTCAGCACCGCTCAGGATGGTGTCTGCCGTATAGTTCTCATAGAACGGTGAGAAGATGGCCACTTTGTCGCCAGGATTCACTACTGTCATCATGGCAGCCATCATGGCCTCCGTAGACCCACATGTCACCACGATGTTCTTATCAGGGTCGATGTCCAGACCAGTGAAGTGACTCTGTTTCTTAGCCAATGCCTCACGGAAGTTCTGGGCTCCCCATGTGATTGCATACTGGTGAGGGCCATCGGGGGCAATCTCTGCCAGACGCTCTGTTATCTCCTTTGGAGGGTCGAAGTCAGGGAATCCCTGTGAGAGATTGATGGCTCCGTATTTGTTTGATATCCGGGTCATCCTGCGGATAACGGAATCAGTGAAGCCTGCCGTTCTTGTTGATAATGGTCTCATACGCTTTCAGGATTGTATTTAAGTGCATCAGACGGCCAGCCAGTTACATTCCTGCCTGTGTCAAGCAGGCGAATCTCTTGAAGGTCATCATCTGTCAGCATGAAGTCAAAGAGGTTGATGTTCTCTGTCATCCTCTCCTTGTGGGTAGTCTTTGGGATGATGATGATACCGTTCTGTACCAGGAACTTCAAGGCTATCTGTGCAGATGTCTTGCCGTATTTCTCGCCAATTCTCAGCAAAGACTTGTTCTTGAAGATGCTGTTTCTACCCTCTGCCAATGGACTCCATGCTTCCAAAGCCGTATCATATGGTTTCAGGTATTCCAGCATCTTCCGCTGCTGGTAGAGTACATGCGTCTCACACTGGTTCACGACAGGCATCACCTTTGCACCATTCACAATTTTAGGGAATGTGTTAGGATAGAAGTTAGATACACCTATAGCCTTGAACATACCTTGCTTGTAGAGATCTTCGAGTGTATGCCACATGACGGTAGGATTGCCAACAGGCCAGTGAATAAGCATCAAGTCCACATAGTCAAGCCCCAACTGCTTCATGGAATGGTCAACCGTGCGTAAGGTTTCCTCCTTCGTATAGCATGAATCGCATATCTTTGTCGTGATGAACAGCTCTTCACGGGGAATACCACATGCCCTGACAGCATCACCTACGCCCTTCTCGTTGTAGTACATGGCTGCCGTGTCGATGCTTCTGTAGCCAACGCTGATGGCATCCTCTACAACTCTCTGAGTCTCCTTCTCAGAAACATTATAGACACCCAGCCCGACCATTGGCATCTTCAGACCATTATTCAAGACCTTGTATTCCATTCTCATTATAATCTTTCTATGGGAGTATACTCTATCTTTGCTTCCTCGTTGGTTGCCTCCAGCTTCATAATAACCGGTCGGAGACCATCATTGCAACTGACGATGGCCACCCCCGGTTCCTTGATCCAGTCGCCATAATAGAAAAGTCCTTTGTCTGCACCATGAGCCAGGGCAAACAC
>JAEEGH010008385.1_pt1 | contig 24449 bp, 24 predicted proteins | sample 9134181 | NCBI WGS metagenome assembly JAEEGH01 (sample SAMN16246544, study PRJNA631951) | gut metagenome | biome: gut microbiome; feature: rumen; material: DP-attached | host: Bos | place: Iran: Karaj | collected 2018-10
TCTGGCCAACTGAGCTAAAGAGGCGGGTGGGCAGCGGTCTGCATCGCGCCGCTACAACCAAGTACCCTTGCTATGTTCCCATCCTGGGGGATTCCGAGGGAGCTGGCCGTACAGGACTGCCCGTTTTCTTAAAAAGCGGGTGCAAAGGTACAACATTAAATTAAAAAATAAACATGAAAGATTAAAAAAAATGCAATTTTAACATTTTTAGGCACAAATAGCGCAAAATATTTAATATTTCATCTTTCATCTTTAATCTTTTTCGTACCTTTGCACCCGATTATGACACCAGAAGAATATAAACAACTAAAGGCTTTTGCACGACAGGACGGGGCACTGCTCTCACTGTTGTGGATTGGAGCTATGGCATGCTACATTCAGGGACTGAATAGTCCGACACTGGGAATGATAGCCATGCTACTCATCGTTTCATCACCATTCTATGCCGCTAATCGTCTTCGTAAGTTCCGTGACGAAGCCCGTGAAGGCATCATCTCGTTTATGCGCGCCTACGGATACACCGTGTTGACCTACTTTTATGGTGGACTGTTGTTGGCTGCGGCTGTCTTTGTCTATTTCAACTTTATGGACAATGGCTATCTGATGAGCAAATTGACGGACATACTGAATACGGAAGAAGGCCGACAGATGGTAAAACTGTATGGTATGGCTGACGAAATCAGTCAGAGTATGGAAGAGTTGGCGAAGATGCGTCCTATAGACTACGCCGTTAATATGCTGACCGTCATCATTTCGACAGGCTTCATCCTTGGACTGCCCACTGCAGCACTGATGAAGAGAGAGTTGAGAGTGAAGAGTGAGGAGTGAAGAATTAAGAGTTAAGAGTTAAGAGTTAAGAGTTAAGATATTAAAATGGATATATCAGTAGTAATACCTCTTTATAATGAAGACGAGTCGCTGCCTGAACTCTACGACTGGATAGAGCGTGTGATGACAGCACACAACTACTCGTTTGAGGTTATCTTCGTGAACGATGGTTCTACCGACCGTTCGTGGGAGGTCATCAATGAGTTGGCAGGCCGTTCGGAGCACGTGAAGGGCATCAAGTTCCGTCGCAATTACGGTAAGAGCCCAGCATTGTATTGTGGTTTCAAGGAGGCTCAGGGCGATGTCGTCATCACGATGGATGCCGACCTGCAGGACTCACCTGACGAGATTCCCGAGTTGTACAAGATGATCATGGCGGAGAAGTACGACCTGGTAAGCGGCTATAAGCAGAAGCGCCACGACCCATTGTCGAAAACCATCCCCACAAAACTGTTCAACGCCACTGCCCGTAAGGTTAGCGGCATTCATAACCTGCACGACTTCAACTGCGGTCTGAAGGCCTATCGTCGCGATGTCGTGAAAAATATCGAAGTGTTTGGAGAGATGCACCGCTTCATACCCTATCTGGCCAAGAATGCCGGTTTCGACAAGATTGGCGAGAAAGTGGTACACCACCAGAAGCGCCAGTATGGCAAATCGAAGTTCATGGGTTGGAACCGTTTTGTGAACGGCTATCTGGACCTGATGACCCTGTGGTTCCTGGGCACGTTCGGCAAGAAGCCCATGCACGTGTTCGGATTCTTAGGCACCATCGTGTTTATCATCGGTTTCTTTGCAGCCCTATTCTTAGGTGTGGAAAAGGCGTGGGCCCTGTATCAGGGAGTTCCCATGCGACTGGTGACCAACTCGCCCTACTTCTATATTGCACTGACCATGATGATGATTGGTACGCAACTGTTCCTGGCCGGATTCCTGGGCGACCTCATCAGTCGTAATAGTGCAGGACGTAACGAATACCAAATAGAAGAGAACATCAGATGCGGAAAATAATCGTGATGTGCCTGATCGGTATGGCTGTCGCAGCCTGTACCTCGATAGACTGTCCCGTCAACAACAGTGTAAGGACCTACTATGCCCTTATGAAAGCTGACGGAAAGCCAGACACCCTTAAAAATGACACCATGTGGGTATGGACTCAGCGCATCAACGGTACCGATACGGTGATAAGCCGACAAATCCAGGGCAATCTTGAGATAAACTGCCTCTTTGGCTCGTCAGCCTCCACCTTCGATTTGCCCATCAGCTACACACAGCCAGAAGACGTGCTATACATGCTGATTAGAAGTTCTACAGGCAAAAGATATTACGACACGATCCGCATCAAAAAGGAGAACATGCCTCATTTCGAGTCGGTAGACTGTCAGGCATCGTACTTTCATACCATCACAGCAGTGAGTACCACGCATGATGTCATTGACTCTATTGTCATCAACAATCCACATGTGAACTATGACCAAAACACGACACATTTCAAGCTCTATCTCAAGGCTAACCGTTAGTCTGCTGTTGCTCGTTCTGGGCATGGGTAGTACACGGGCACAGGTCACGAAGATGTTCACCATGGAGAAAGACTCCATTCCCTTGTTCTGCGGGTTATCGGTGTCATTTGACCTTGTGGGTCCTGCCATGTTGTTGCTCAGCGACCATGGCGAATACGAGGGTGCACTACGTGTGAATCTGCACGACCAGTGGTTTCCCATCTTCGAACTGGGACTGGGACGTGCAAACCACGAGAAAGACGAGGTAACAGAACTGACCTACAAGACATCTGCGCCCTACTTCCGTATAGGTATGGACTGGAATATTCTGAGGAAGAAGCATCAGTCCAACCGCTTATATGCCGGTTTCCGCTATGCTTTTACCAGCTATAAAGTCGATATCATCCGTGAAAACCTGCCCGATCCCGTATGGATGTCGCAGACAGGTTTCGGTGTCGAGGACATGTCGTGTAACATGCACTGGTTGGAAGCCGTATTGGGCATTGACGCTAAGGTGTTCGGACCCCTGCATTTAGGCTGGACAGTGAGATACAAGCGTCGTATCTCCCACAATGACGGTACGTTAGGTGCTACGTGGTACGTGCCTGGCTTCGGTGTCAACGACAAAGACCAGCTTGCCGCCAACTTCAATGTCATTATTGACATATAGCGGCATGTCGCCATATCGGCATGTTGAACAATAACGAAAAAACGAATAATATGACTAATAACCCAAAGAAACGCCTTGTATGGCAACTGCCCTTTCTCGTGTTGCTCATCGTGGGCACCGTTCTCATCATTCGTCAACAGCAGTCGACACCGTATCAGAAGAATGCCGGTCTGATATTTGGAACGACCTATAGCGTGACTTATCAGTGTGGCGAGGACCTACAAAAAGAGATTGAGGCTGAGTTGAAAAAAGTGGACGACGAGTTCTCAATGTTCAATAGCCAGTCTATCGTGGCTCGTCTGAACAACGGTGAGCAGCCCGAACTCAGCAACGACTTCATCGACGTATTCAAACTGGCCCGTCAGGTATCGGAAGACACCAATGGTGCCTTTGACATCACAGTGGCTCCACTGGTCAATGCGTGGGGCTTTGGCTTTAAGCACGAACAGATGCCCAGCAAAGAACAGGTGGACAGTCTGCAAGAACTCATTGGCTATCGATATGTCACCCTCAAGGACAAAACCATCACGATGCAGAAGCCTGGTATGATGCTTGACTTCTCAGCTATCGCCAAAGGCTACGGTGTTGACGTCGTGGCCCGTCTGTTGGAGCGTCACGACATCAAGAACTACATGGTAGAGATTGGTGGTGAGATTACCACACGAGGCATCAATCCAGAACGCGTACCTTGGAGGATTGGCGTCAACAAGCCTAGCGAGGACGCACTTAACGAGAACCATGAATTACAGACCATTCTCAATGTAACGGACAAGTCCATGGCCACCAGTGGTAATTATCGCAATTTCTATGTAAAAGGCGGTAAGAAATATGCGCACACCATCGACCCGAAGACAGGTTACCCCGTGCAGCATAGCCTGCTCTCGGCCACCGTACTGACAGACCGCTGTGCGAAAGCCGATGCTTATGCCACTTCGTTTATGGTGTTAGGCATGGACGGTGCCAAACAGATTCTGGAGCGTCACAAGGAACTGATGGCCTACCTTATTTACACCGATAACAAGGGCAATTTGTCCGTATGGTACTCGCCTTCCCTTAAGGACAAAATCGTCAAATAGAAATATGGACTCAGGGCTGAAGATTTACGACAAGCTGTTGCAGTTCACCCTCTTCCAGGGTATGAGCCATGCCGACCTGATGGAGGTAGTGGGACATACCAAGTTCGGTTTCTCGAAACGTCCTGAGGGCCAGCGTATTGCCAAAGAGGGGGACGTTTGCGACCAACTTATCTTCCTGACCACAGGCACCCTTTCAGTAGAGACCGTCAGCGACGACCACACCTGTCGCGTCAGTGAGACCGTCAATGCCCCCTATGCCATCCAGACCGAGCAGCTCTTCGGACTGACCCAACGCTATACATCGACTTTCAAGACCCTTACGGACTGTAGCTTTATTACCATCGACAAGCAAGAAGTCATGCTGTTGTTAGAGACCCAACTCGTGTTCCGTCTTAACATGCTTAACCTGTTGGCTGCCGATGCTCAACGCCTGCGTCATCGCGCATGGCGATCAGCTCCTCATACGTTACGCAATCGCATTACGCGTTTCTTTTTCTCTCGCTGCCTCTACCCTGCCGGTTCCAAGACGTTCTATATCCTGATGAACCAAATTGCAGCAGAACTCAACGATAGTCGGCTGGACATCAGCCATGCCCTTAACGAGATGCAGGCTGACGGACTTCTGACCCTACACCGCGGACGTATCGAAATACCAATGCTCGAACGCCTATTGATGTAATGGGCCTGAAATGAAAATAAATACTAATTTATTTTGTTCTTAGCTTGACTTTTCGTAATTTTGCACACAATAAATGAGAAAGCGTTAGTATGAGTGAGAATAAAAACCCGTTTTTTGAACCTTACGGGACACCGCATGATACGGTGCCCTTTGACCGCATCAAGCTGGAACACTTTGAGGAAGCCTTTATGGAGGGCATCCGCAGAGACAACGAACAGATAGAGAAAACAATTAACAATCCGGAGAAGCCCACCTTCGACAATACCATCATCAACACAGAGGAGGACGAGGGCTACTACAACCTATTGTCGAGAGTCTCGACGGTTTTCTTCAATCTGCTGTCGGCTGAGACCAACGACGATATGGATGCGCTGGCCCAGAAGATGCAACCCATACTGACACAACACTCAAACGACATTCGTCTGAATCCCAAGCTGTTTGAACGCATCCGTTTTGTCCACCTGCACCACCGCAAGTTGACACCTGAGGAGAAGATGCTGCTAGATAATTGCTACGAAGGTTTTGTACGTTCGGGAGCGCTGTTAGACGAGGCGGGAAAGGAACGTCTGCGCCAATTGACAGAAGAGGCATCGATGCTCTCGTTGCAATTCTCGCAGAACCTTTTAAAGGAACAAAAAGCCTTTACGCTTGACATCACAGACGAAGCCCAACTGGACGGGCTGCCAGAGACAGCGCGCGAGGCGGCAGCCCTGGCGGCTAAAGAGCAAGGCAAGCAGGGGTGGGTCTTTACATTGGACTACCCATCATTCTCGCCCTTCATGACCTACTCTACCCAGCGCGAGTTGAGGAAGCAGCTCTACATGGCACGCAATACCCTCTGTACACACGAGAATAGCGAAAATAACCTTGAGATATGCAAGCGTCTCATCAATCTGCGTCGCGAAATTGCCCAGCTGTTGGGCTACAAGACCTATGCCGACTATGTGCTGAAGCGCCGCATGGCATCGAATGCCCGCAGCGTCTATCGCTTGTTGGACGACCTGATTGATGCCTACAAGCCCACGGCTATTAAGGAACGCGACGAGTTGCGCAAACTGGCACACAAAGATGTGGACAAGATGAAACCTTGGGATTCGGGGTTCTATTCGCACAAGCTGCAGATGAAGAAATACAATCTGGACGCTGAGATGCTCAGGCCCTACTTTGAGCTGAGGAACGTCATCAACGGCGTCTTCGGACTGGCGAACCGTCTGTATGGCATAACGTTCAAGGAGAACAAGGACATTCCCGTCTATCATCCCGATGTCAAGGCCTACGAGGTCTTCGACAAGGACGGTTCATATCTGGCCGTTTTCTATGCCGACTTCCATCCCCGCAAAGGTAAACAGGGAGGTGCCTGGATGACCGAATACCAGGGACAGCACTGGGAAATGAACGGGGAAAAGGGGAAAACGATGATTATCAAGGAGAATGTGCGTCCCCACGTCAGCGTGGTGATGAACCTGACGAAGCCTACGGAGGACAAGCCTGCTTTGCTGACATTAGGCGAGGTGGAGACCTTCCTGCATGAGTTCGGCCACTCGCTGCACGGCATGTTTGCCAACACCCGTTTTGAATCACTGAGTGGAACCAATGTGTGGTGGGACTTCGTGGAACTGCCTTCACAATTTATGGAAAACTATGCCATCGAGAAGGAATTCCTGCGCACCTTTGCCTTCCATTACCAGACAGGCGAACCATTGCCTGATGAACTGATTCAACGGATTGTAAAGAGTCGCAACTTCATGGCAGCAACAGCCTGTCTGAGACAGGTCTCGTTTGGTCTGCTCGACATGGCCTACTATACGAAGAAGGACGAGTTCAAGGACGACATCATTCCCTTTGAGAAGAAAGCCTGGAAGAAAGCCATTCTGGGGGAGCAACTGCCCGACACATGTATGACCGTTCAGTTCTCGCACATCATGGCTGGCGGCTATGCTGCCGGCTACTATAGCTACAAGTGGGCAGAGGTGTTGGATGCCGATGCTTTCAGCGTCTTTAAGAAGCACGGCATCTTCGACCCCAAGACGGCACAAAGTTTCCGCGATAATATCCTAAGCAAAGGTGGTACGGAACATCCCATGACGCTCTACAAGCGTTTCCGTGGTGGCGAGCCTACCATTGATGCCCTGTTGAAACGGAATGGGATAAAAAGAGGTAAGAAGTGAGATGTGAGATGGATGATGTAAGATGGATGATGTAAGAAGTATGAAGACAGAGAAGCAGTTACAATTTGACCAGAGATATTTGGACATGGCTCGCATCTGGGCCCAGAACTCCTATTGCCAACGCCGCCAGGTCGGTGCGCTGGTAGTGAAAGACGGTATGATTATCAGTGACGGCTACAATGGCACCCCCAGCGGTTTCGAGAACGTCTGCGAGGATGACAATAACGTCACCAAGCCCTACGTGTTGCATGCCGAAGCCAATGCCATTACCAAACTGGCCCGTTCGAACAACAACTCTGACGGTGCCACCATCTATATCACGGCATCACCCTGCATCGAGTGCGCCAAACTTATTATTCAATCAGGTATCAAGCGTGTCGTCTATGGCGAGAAATACCGTCTGACGGATGGCGTTGACCTCTTGGAGCGTGCCGGTATCGAAGTTGTGTATCTTGGAGAGTAACGTTATGTCGAAATGACGAAATATCGAAAACAGAATGAGTAACAAAAAGAATAACCGTTTTATGCCCATCATCATGGCAGTATGCGTGGTGGTAGGTATTCTGATAGGCACTTTCTATGCCAACCACTTCTCGGGCAATCGTCTGAGTATCATCAATACCAGCAGCAACAAGCTGAACAACCTGCTGCATATCATTGATGACCAATATGTGGACACTGTTAACGTCAATGACCTGGTGGAGAAAGCCGTGCCACAGATTCTGTCTGAGCTCGACCCACACAGTGTCTATATTTCAGCTAAGGACGTACAAATGGCCAACGACGACCTACGCGGTTCATTCTCAGGCGTAGGTATTGAGTTCATCATCCGTCAGGATACGCTTCGCGTGCAACAGGTCATCGGCAACGGACCTGCAGAGCGTGCTGGTGTCATAGCTGGCGACAAAATTGTGAAAGTAGATGACGAGAACTTCACGGGTAAGACACTGACGAACGAGGTGGCCATGCACAAACTGAAAGGTCCAAAGGACACAAAAGTCAAGTTGGGCATTATGCGCTATGGCGAAAAGAAGGTTCGTAACATCGTGGTAACACGTGGCGAGATACCGACCAAGAGCGTTACTGCCGCTTATATGCTTAATCGTGAAACAGGCTATATTCGCATCAAGAACTTTGGTGAGAACACCTATCCTGAGTTATTGATAGCACTGGCCAAACTGTCAGAAGAGGACTTCCAGAACCTGACCATCGACCTGCGAGGCAATACGGGTGGTTATCTGCAGTCGGCCGTACAGATTGCCAATGAGTTCCTGCCCAAGAATCGTCTCATCGTCTATACTCAGGGCCGCAAGTCGCAACGTCAGGAATATCGTAGCGACGGACGAGGCTCATATCAGCGTATTCCGTTGGTCGTGCTGATTGATGAAGGGTCGGCCTCTGCATCAGAGATTCTGGCTGGTGCCATCCAAGATAACGACCGAGGCACCATCATTGGACGCCGTTCGTTCGGTAAGGGCTTGGTGCAGCAGCCCATCGAGTTCAACGACCATTCCATGATCCGTCTTACCATTGCCCGTTACTATTCGCCATCAGGACGTTGCATCCAGAAGCCTTACGTTTCGGGCGACAACAAGAATTACGAAGAAGACATTTTAGCACGTTATGAGCATGGTGAATTCTTCTCACAGGACAGCATCAAGCATGAGGGCAAGGAGTATCATACGGCCATTGGACGACCCGTATTCGGTGGTGGCGGTATCACGCCCGACATCTTCATTGCTGAAGACACCACCAATGTCACCTCTTATTATAAGCAGGCCACGATGTCAGGACTGATTATCCAGTATGCCTACGAATATACGGATGCCAACCGTCATACACTGAAAGACATCAAGTCTGTTGACGAGATGACTAAATACCTGCAGAAGCAGAACATGGTGGATAAGTTTGCCACCTATGCAGACAAGAACGGGCTGAAGCGTCGCAACCTGATGATACAGAAGTCACATAAACTGTTAGAGCGCTTCATCAACAGCCGCATCGTCTATAACATGATGAGCGAAGAGGCCTGGTTAAAATATCTGAACAGTGACGACCCTGCCATTACAGAGACGCTGAAAGTATTCCGCGAGAACGCAGCTTTTCCCAAAGCACCGGAGAAAAAGAAATGACCAAGCAAGAATTGCGCCAACATATCAGAACGCTGAAGAAACAGTACCTCACAGGGGAACAATCCCCGTGTGAGGTATTGCTTTTGGAGAAACTACACCTTTACAAGGTCATCATGCTCTATAGCGCCTTGCCCGACGAGGTACCGACACAAACGCTGATGGCTGCATTAGTGGCACAAGGCAAGACGGTGTTGTTGCCACGCGTTATCAATGAGAAAGATATGGAGCTGCGCCGCTACACTGGGCCACAGGACTTGCAAGTCGGTGCTTATGGCATTATGGAGCCGACAGGCGAACGCTTTACCGACCACGAAGCCATCGATGTTGCCATCGTGCCAGGTATGGCTTTCGATACCGAGGGGCATCGTTTAGGCCGTGGCAAAGGCTATTACGATCGTTTTCTATCCCGCGTTCCTTTTTTATATAAAATCGGATTGTGTTTTTCTTGGCAGATCGTTGACTGTGTACCTTGCGATGAACACGACATTGTGATGGACGAAATCATCCAAATCTGACATCGGTAATCACCTGTTCACCCACGACAGCATTCAGTTTCTCCGTCAGTTCCTGCCGGCGCATACTCAGGTCTGCTCGCAGGGCTGGGTTCGACAGCCGTACATACAGCGTCTGATTATAGATATAGGTATTCAGCGTATAACGGGCAATGACGGGACCTGCCACCTGAGGCCACGCCTCCACCAGCCGCTTCTGATGAAGTGGCGTTTCCAAGCCTTGTTCCCGTAAAGCCTGAAGTATAATGTCTTTAACTGATTGTACGTTTTTTCTAAACATCCCTACACTCTATACTCTAAACTCTACACTATCTCTCCGTCGTCAACATGGAATATCTTGTAATCGAGAGCCGACGTGCTCAATATCTGGTCCAGATGGTCGCGATTAGTATCCGTAATGAATATCTGACCGAAATTTTCGCTTGACACCAAGCGTACTATCTGCTCTACGCGATGTGAATCCAGCTTGTCGAAAATATCGTCGAGCAACAATAGCGGTGTTGTCCGTGAGGCTGTACGCTTCAAGAATTCAAACTGCGCCAGTTTCAAGGCAATGACATAGGTCTTATTTTGTCCTTGCGACCCCTCACGACGCATAGGATGGCCCCCCAACGTAAACACCAAATCGTCGCGATGAACGCCATGCAGCGAATAGCCTACAGCACGGTCCTTCGCACGGTCACGGCGAATCACTTCCAACAGCGGACCTCGCTGACAATGAGACACATACTGCAAGCCCACCTGTTCGCGGCCCTCAGAAATCTGCTGGTAATACTCTTGGAACACAGGCGTCAGTTCTTCAATAAAAGCACTGCGCTTGGCAAAGAGCTGTTCGCCAGCCTCAGCCATCTGTTCTTCCCAAAGATCCATCAGCATCGGATCTGGTTCTCCGTCCTCCATTTTCAGCAACGTATTGCGCTGCTGATGGGCATTATTATAACGTGTCAAGGCATCGATATACCCTCGGTCGTATTGTGAGATGACAACATCCATCAGGTGGCGGCGCTCCTCGCTACTGCCCTCAATCAACAGCGTATCCGATGGCGCCACAACTACCAGCGGAATCAGCCCGATGTGTTCGCTCAGTCGTTTATACTCCTTTTTGTTGCGCTTGAAATGCTTCTTCTGCCCTCGTTTCATTCCCACCGATATGGTGAGTGAGTTGCCGTCCGCGGCTAATGGTTCGGCTTCATACTCACCTTCAATGACACAGAAGGGTTCTTCGTGCTTAATGACGGTTGAATCAATCGGGTTCGTGGCTGAACGGCAGAACGACAGATAATACACTGCATCCAGCACATTGGTCTTGCCCACCCCGTTCTGTCCGATGAAGCAATTCATCTTTGGAGAAAGCTCTAATGTAGCCTCCCGAATATTCTTATAATTAAGTATTGACAGCTTCTTCAGTATCATTGCGCCTGCAAAGGTAGTATTTTTATGCTAAAAAAGCAAATTTTTCATTTTTCATTTTTCATTTTTCATTTTTTATTTGTACCTTTGCACCCGATTTACGATTTTCATCGTGAACTGGGGCTTCGTCTCAGCATAGTTCAAGCATGCTTGACTCTGCTTTCGGCTTGCACCCGATTTATGCCCGAACAATAAAAACAACTTAAAATAATGGCAAACAAGAATGTAACAGCAGCTCCTCAGGTGGAGCAGCAGGTCTCTAAGACCGAGGCTTTCTTCGAGAAGAACAAGAAGGCCATCATCGTCGCCGTGGTTGCAGTCATTGCAATCGTTGTAGGCGCTATTCTCTTTAACAACTACTATTTGGAGCCCCGTGCCAACGAGGCCAGCACCGAGCTCGCCAAGAGTCAGGAGCTGTTCGACCAGCAGCAGTACGACAAGGCACTTGCCGGTTTCCAGAAGGTGGCCAGCGACTATAGTTCTACCGATGCCGGTAATTTGGCTCAGCTCTATATCGGTCTGTGTCAGGCCAATCTGGGCAAGTGGCAGGAGGCTGTCAACGCCCTGGAGTCGTTCAGCGGTCAGGATGATCAGATGATTTCGCCCGCTGCTGAGGGTGCTCTTGGTAACGCATACGCAAACCTGAAGCAGTTGGATAAGGCTGTCGAGCACCTGAAGAAGGCTGCTAAGATGGCTGACAACAACTCACTCTCTCCCACCTTCCTGATTCAGGCTGGTGAGATTCTGGAGAGCCAGGGTAAGAAGGACGAGGCTCTGAAACTGTATCAGGAGGTTAAGGAGAAGTACTTCAACTCTATGCAGTATCAGACTATTGACGCATACATTGAGCGTGCATCAGTAAAATAATGGCAACCAAGAATCTTTCGGAATACAACGTCGAGCAGGTCCCCGATGCATCGAACATGATATTCGGCATTGTGGTGGCTGAGTGGAACCCAGAGATTACTGGGGCACTGCTCGAAGGTTGTACATCAACATTGGAGAAGCATGGTGCGCTGCCAGAGAACATCCATGTTAAGACGGTACCTGGCTCTTTCGAGCTTATCTACGGTGCCCATCAAATGACTCTAAATGACGGTTATGATGCCGTGATTATTCTTGGCTCGGTGATTCGTGGCGAGACGCCCCATTTCGATTACATCTGTCAAGGTGTGACAGCGGGTATCGCTCGTCTGAATGCTACCAGCAGTATTCCCGTCGTATTCGGACTGCTGACTACCGAAAACCTCCAACAGGCACAAGACCGTGCTGGAGGCCGATTGGGCAACAAGGGCGACGAATGCGCCGTTGTAGCCATCAAAATGGCAAAATTCTAATTTATCATGAAGTTTATTTCATGGAACGTTAACGGGCTTCGTGCCTGCGAAGGAAAAGGATTCAGCGACATCTTTAAGGAGATGGACGCTGATTTCTTTTGTCTGCAAGAGACCAAGATGCAAGCTGGTCAACTCGACCTGCAGTTTGAGGGCTATCGGTCGTACTGGAACTATGCCGACAAGAAAGGCTATTCCGGAACAGCCATCTTCAGCAAGCACGAGCCACTGAGTGTCACCTATGGTATCGGCATTGACGAGCACGACCACGAAGGTCGCGTTATCACATTGGAAATGCCCGACTTCTACCTCGTCACCTGCTATACGCCTAACTCGCAGGATGGTTTGAAGCGCCTCGACTACCGCATGCAGTGGGAAGACGACTTCCGTGCATATCTGCTGTCGTTAGACCAACACAAGCCCGTCATCCTTTGTGGTGACTTGAATGTGGCCCACGAGGAGATAGATTTGAAGAATCCCAAGACCAACCGCATGAATGCCGGTTTTACCGATCAGGAGCGCGAACAGTTCACCACGTTATTGAATAGTGGCTTTATCGATTCGTTCCGCACGCTCTATCCTGAGCAGGTGACGTACTCATGGTGGTCGTACCGATTCCAAGCCCGTCAGAAAAATGCGGGATGGCGTATCGACTATTTCGTGACCTCTCAGCGTCTGCTTCCTCAGATTGCTGATGCCAAGATTCACACCGACGTCCTTGGCTCAGACCACTGTCCTGTGGAGCTTTTGCTGAAATAACACGAGAGTATCTCTTCATGACGAGAATACGTATTACAAATATTATCCTGGCACTCGCAGCATTAGCACTGGCCGTGCTGTGTGTGTTAAGTATCATAAGTTAAGAAGGCATGGCAACAAACGAACAGACCAATACGCTGCGCAGACTGGTGTTAAGAGTTGGTAAAGGCAGTCTGATGTTTACTACCACCGACAATCAGTCTCAGGTGGTATTTGAACAATACCCCATCAATAGCAGCATTACGATGGCTGCCAACCTGCGTGAGGCACTGCGTACCAACGACATCCTGACGGATTCCTACCAGCGTACGCTGATCATGGTAGACTCGCCAGTGCTGATGGTGCCTACTGATCTGTTTCGTGAAGAAGAGAAGGTCGAGTTGTACTTTCATGCCTATACGAAGAAGGCACAGCAAATCGTCCTGCATAGCGTGTTGCCCGACCTGAACAGCGTGGTTTTGTTCAGTATTGACAAAGACCTGTTAGCCGTCATCAACGACAACATGAGTCAGCCCAGCATCATTGCTGCAATGGTTCCTGTATGGCACCACCTGCACCAACGCAGTTACACGGGTACCCATCAAAAACTTTACGGTTACTTTCATGACCGCTGTATGGAGGTATTCAGTTTTGCCAAGAACCGTTTTAAGTTCTGCAACACATATACAGTAAACAACAGCAGCAATGCCTTGTATTATCTGCTGAGCGTCTGGAAACAATTGGGCATGGAACCAGAGCATGACGAACTGCATCTGGTAGGCGACCTTCCTGACGAGGAAGCTCTGACCAATGAAGCACGCCAGTTCATCAAGCGTGTCTTCTTCATTAATCCTTCAGGCGAATTCAACCGTGCACCTGTCACGCAGATTGCAGGTATGCCGTACGACCTCATGACGCTTTACGTGAAGGGAAGGTGATTGGGAGATTGAGACATTGAGAAAATGAGACATTGAGAGAATGAGGATAATTACCGGAAAATATAAGGGGAGGCATTTTGAAATACCGCGCTCGTTCAAGGCACGGCCTACGACAGACTTTGCCAAGGAAAACATCTTCAACGTATTGGTGCAGTATGTCGATTTTGACGGGGCCACAGCCCTTGACTTATTTTCTGGAACAGGCAGTATCTCACTTGAATTGGTGTCGCGCGGATGCAGTCAGGTTGTCAGCGTTGAACTGGATCGCGACCATTTCAGATTTATCAGGGAATGCATAAACAGCCTCTCCCCCAGCCCCTCTCCAAGTAGAGAGGGGGGACTATACGCAAGAGAAAGAAAGGGGACAGTTCCCCTATCTACTTGGAGAGGGGTCAGGGGAGAGGCTTTCCGCTTCCTGAAGTCCTGCAAGCAGCAGTATGACCTGATATTTGCCGACCCACCCTACGCTCTGAAAGAGTTGGCTACCCTACCCGACATCATCTTTGAGAAACAACTGTTGAAGGCAGAAGGTTTCTTTGTTCTTGAGCATGGTAAAGACCACGACTTCAGCGGGCACCCCCACTTCAAGGAGCACCGTCAGTATGGTAGCGTGAACTTCAGTATTTTTACAACAGAGGAGAAACCAGGCGAGTAAAACTCTCCCACAAACGTGCATAGAACTTCGGATGAAGCCGGTTGGGCACATCGCTCAGCAATACGGCTTGTGACTGGTCGTCAAGGAATATCTTCTTGAGGCGAAGGGCCGTACCCTCGTCATAGACAAACACGTTAGCCTCAAAGTTGTTCTCCAACGAACGGAAATCAACATTCGTAGAGCCACACGATACCAACGAATCGTCGGAAATCAACAACTTTGAATGCAAGAAACCAGGCTCGTAGAGGTAAATCTTAGCGCCTGCTTCATGGATTTCTCGCAGATATGAACGCGACGCCCAATCCAGGAAACGCGCATCAGAATATAACGGACACATCAAACGCACATCAACACCAGCCAACGCTGCCGTCTTCAGGGCAAAGAGAATGGGTTCGTTGGGCAGGAAGTAAGGCGTTTCTATATAGATATATCGACGGGCAGCCAGAATAATACGGACAAAGCCCTGCATGATTTCAGGATAGCGTGCCATAGGTCCGCTGGTTACCACTTGGGCCACCAGCTGATGATTTTTGGCAGTCAGTTCCTCACTGACAGGCGGATAATAGATACGATCGGTTATCAGCGTATGGTCGACGAAATACCAGTCGACCAAGAAGGCACGCTGCAGGGCATATACCACTCCGCCCTGTACACGCAACATCGTGTCGCGCCATTTGTCAGACACATAACGACGTGCTATATTCATGCCACCGATATAACCTATCCTACCGTCAATGACAATGATTTTGCGGTGGTTACGGTAGTTGACCTTGCTGGTAAACAACGGGAAATGGACAGGCAGGAACGGTACCACCTCTACACCCGCCTCACGCATCTGTTCGAAGAAGCGGTTGCCCACACGCCAACAACCTACATCATCATAGATAAGACGTACCTTGACACCCTGACGGGCTTTCGTCATGAGGGCATCGGCAACCAGACGGCCTAACGCGTCATCCTCGAAGATATATATATTAATATGAATATGATGGGTGGCTTCAGCAATATCTTTCAGCAGTTCTGGGAAGAAAGCGTAGCCGTCCGTCATGATGTCAATCCGATTATCCTTGAAGGGCAGGGCCAGATTCTGATTGACAAAGAGGTCCACCAAAGGTTTCTGACGTTCAGGCACGCGGAAATTATGCTGGCCTACAAAACTCAGCATCGAGCGCTTGGTCAACTCGTCCATCTGTCCTTGACTGATGATACGCTCCTTACGATGATTGATGCCAAAAAATAGGTAGAACACCACACCAACAACAGGTATGAAGCCGATGACCAACACCCACGCCATCGTCTTGGCAGGCTGACGGTTGTCCATCAGTACATGGATAATGGCTGCTAACGCAACTATCACCATCAACGCATAACCTATGTAAAGCAGTCCTCCCAATTCTCTTATATCTTACATCTTACTTCTTACTTCTTACTTCTTACATCTTACATCTAAACCATCACATCCGATCCGCGCTGACGAGCCAGTGCATTACGCAGCTCCTGCGTCTTCATATAGTCGTCCATGATGTCCTTCAGTTGCGACATGTCCGACCCCATCTCTTTCATTTTGCGCTGCAATTCCTTCAGATGCTGGCTGACGATATCCATGCGGAAATCCAGAATCAGGTGCTCGATGCGCTGGCGCAGCAAATTGCTATTGCTATTTACCTGAAAGCTACGGCTCAGCTGATGGCGGTCTATACCTAAGCTGGCTGCCAACTGACTCACTTGCGGGTCAGGATGCTGCATAAAATAGAGATCGGCCTTAAAGCCCGCATCGCCCGAGTGTTCCACAGCCTCTTGTAGAATGCGATTAAATAGTGGATTGCTGAATTGAAGGCCGTCGGCACCTAAGTCGTAATCAACGTATTGTGCCACATTCAGATTGATGGTCTGTCCATCGTCGGTCTCAACACCTTCATAGATAATCTCGTCACCATGACGGATAATGTTCTGAATCAACAGGCGTTCCACCTCGGTGGTCTGCTCTTGTGCCGTATGCAGACCGATAGGTACTATCAGTTCTTCCTGCCGTTCCTGCGACTCAGACATTCCTGCTTCGTTACGCTCGCGTTCCTTCTGTTTTTCTTCCTTATCGCGTTGGATATAGGTATTGACAGTGGTCACCAATGCCTGCTCATTGACATTGAAGCGATGGGAACATTCAGAGAGATAGGTATCGCGCTTCAACTTGTCGGGAATCACCGACACGCTTTTCAGGATACTGCTGACAGCCTCTGAACGTTTCTGCGGGTCGGTCACGCCTTTCAGTAGCAGGTCGGTCTTAAACTGGATGAAGTCCGTCTGGTGTTGTTCTATATATGCCTTGAACTCATCGGCTGTATGTTTCTTGCTAAACGAGTCGGGATCGTCACCATCGGGCAGCACCAGTACCTTGATATTCATGCCCTCGGCCAGCAACATGTCCGTTCCACGCATGGCCGCATGGATACCAGCCTCGTCGCCATCGTACAGCAACACAATGTTCTGCGTGAAACGATGCAGCAGACGAATCTGATGGTTCGACAGCGCCGTACCCGAGTTGGCCACCACGTTCTCCAAACCACACTGGTGCATGGCAATCACGTCGGTATAACCCTCGACCATATAGACGCAGTCCTCTTTGACGATAGCTTTCTTGGCCTGATAGATGCCGTAGAGTTCGTGGTCCTTATGATAGATTTCCGAGTCAGGCGAGTTGACATACTTCTGCTGCACACCCTTCGTGGCTGCATCGAGCTTACGACCGCCAAAAGCCACGACCTTGCCACTGACGTTCAACCAGGGGAACATAGCACGACCAGCAAAACGGTCATAGATGCCACGCTCGTTCTGTATGGCTAATCCTGTCTTCACAAGGAATTCATCTTGATAGCCTTTGCGCTTCGCTTCATTGCACATCGCATCACGCTTCGTGAGTGCAAAACCCAGCCGGAACTTCTCTATGATGTCATCGCGAATGCCACGACTACGGAAATACTGCTTACCAACAGCAATACCATCGACATCGTTTTTGAGGATTTCATGGAAATACTGACAGGCCCACTCGTTGACCACGAACATCGACTCGCGGTCACTTTGTTCGCGCTTCTCGTCGTCCGTCAGTTCACGTTCCTGTATCTCGATATTGTATTTCTTGGCCAGCCAGCGCAACGCCTCGGGATAGGTAATCTGCTCGTGCTTCATCAGGAAGTTGACGGCATTGCCGCCCTCGCCACAGGCAAAGCACTTACATATCTGACGCGCTGGCGAGACCATGAACGACGGCGTCTTGTCATCGTGGAAAGGACACAGGCCCTTGTAGTTCACACCCGCCTTACGCAGGTTTACGAACTCACTTACCACATCAACAATGTTGGTGGCTTCCATGATTTTATCTACTGTCGCTCTGTCAATCATGATGCAAAATTACGAAAAAAAAACGATCCAACCAAGAAGTCTGCCCGTTTTTTCAATGCATTGTCAATATCCTTGCCTCGCCATCGAAAGCACAGATCTCAGCAGCCACGTCTGTTCCACCACCTCTCCCAGAGGCGTAAGTGTCAGAATGTCGCCACCTTTCAACGCATCCCTCCCCTTGTCCGAAAAGTGCGAAAGCAATGGTTCGCGACCACTTACCACCAGCGTGATGAGGTAAGTGCCACGACCATAGTAATCATGTCCCGCATTACGTGGACGATAAGTCGATGTCACCATTCTGCTGGCAAAGAATATTCCCCGACATAAATGGTGTCGGAGGTTTGTCCTTTTCTATTCCTCATGAAGGCATAGAGGTGGAGGGCGTGCCCTAACCACTCATCAGGAATCTGTGCGTCGACCCGACCAATGGAACGCGCAACGGGTTGGGCAAAATGGCCAGCGCACAAGTCAGGACAGAAGACGAAAAGGTAGAATTCGTCGTTCTTATTCTCTGATGACTGACTACAGCCACAGAACGTTACGTGTATATCGCCTTGTGAGCCAATATTTGCAGATGTGATACTTTCGATAGACACCGACCCGCGACTGATGACAACATGGGGATAGTCAATGCCATTAGCGCCATAGCAGTTTTTGTTGAGGCTCTTGAAAACGCTATGCGTATTAAGTTTTTGACGCACAGCATACCAATGAAGCCCTGTCTTGTGACCTTCCTTCATGGCTGATGAGAGGCGTGAAATCTCAGCAAAGGCATTACGATGAGCCTGCTGAGCTTCGGTCTGAGGGTTAGCCACCGTTTCTGGCATCCGTCTCGTATAGGGTCGTCCGTGCCAGCTACTATGGATGACATCTCCCTCTTTACCTCTTTTCATACCGTTCTTTATAACTGCCATAACTATTCATTAAGTATTATCTATGTTCTTAGACTTAGTGATGCCTTAGAGAAACGTTAGCGCTACCTTAGTGCGACGTATGAGATACCTTAGATCAACCTATGACATACCTTAGAGTAACCCTAGAGCAACCATAGACTTGGTATAGAGTTGGTATAGAGTTTGTATAGACCTGGTATTGAGTTGATTTAGTACTACATTTTGATTATTTGAATGAAAAATCCTTGCTGCATATAAGATGGTACTGACTTTCTCATTTCAGTTGCAAAGATACGAAATTCTGATATATAATCCAAGCTTTTTAAAAAATATTTTTCATATCGCACAAGAATTAGTAGTCTTTTCATTGAATTTGATGTCATCCTGATTATACATTGAGGTCTTCAGCGAAAAGCAAGCAGCCTTTCCGCTTATCGCTCGTTGGTTGCTTGGATATCGCACCTTAAATAGATTATAGAAGTTGATCGGTGGAACCCCTTTTCCTTTGTGCCTTGAAAAATAATATCCCCTATTTATTTGGAAGTTACAATAATAATCCCTATCTTTGCCCCTGTAAATATCGGTATATGACAAAATATGATTCTGACACAATTAACAAAAACAAGATATGAAAACAAAACCATTTTTGACGTTACTGTTGTTGTGGACAATGATTGTAGGAGCTATGGCAGAAGAGCATAGCACATTGTTCGTCCATCTGAAGGATGGCTCGATAGTGCAATTCACATTACCCGTACAGAAACCTGTGGTCAGTTTTACGCGTGGCATGATGAAGGTTGCCTTTCAAGAAAACGGAGATGAGGACTATGTGTCTTTTGAGCGCGACCAAGTAGAGAACCTAACAGTGGGGACAACTGATGTCAACGCCATTGAAGACGTGAAGAGCGATGAAGGGCAGCGTATCAGTTTCAATCTGACCAGTGCAGGTGTCGTGCGTATAAGCGGACTCCAACTTTCCGATCGCCTGCAAGTGTTCAGTATCGACGGCAAGAGCGTCAGTGCAGTGGTGAGTCGTAATGAGGGCGAGGCTACTATAGACCTGACTCAGCAGCTTCGTGGCGTCTATATCGTGAGTGTAAACCAGCGTTTTTCCTTTAAACTGATGAAGCCATGAAGAAACCGATATTATCCTTTGCTGTGGCGTTGCTTTGTGTGCCTACTACAGCTCAGCAATATATCATTATCAATAATGAAACGCCTATCTTGGTTTCCGATGTGGATAAGATTACCTACGAGCAGGACGAACAATTTAGTTCACACTTACTTCCTGCCGTCTTAGCGGCTGACCCCAAGGCACGGCTCTTCAGTGGGGCTTTGCAGGAAACCGGCATGACAGAGATGTTATGCAACTACGAATATGAGTACTATCCTCCAAAGGAGAACTATTCTATTATGACTGGTACTTGGGAGCCCATAGTGTATTATTACAACACTAACCGCAATAAGATGTTCACTATGTTTGTGGAGACGGACGATGTACTGGCTGCACAGGGCATTAACAACATTGACGATCTGAAAGCATACGCCAAGAAGGTCTACGATGCGGTCTATCCTGAGGATGCTGACATTAGCGACCCCAAAGATTCTCGCAATTCGCTCAATCGTTTTGTGGCTTACCACATCCTGCCTTTTGGCTGCAAGTATTGGAATCTGACCTACTATGACGGGAAACAGACAGACAAGGTTATAGATACCGATATGACCGATATTGCTGCGTGGTATGGAACGGTTATGTCCAACGCCTCGCTGAAGTGTAGTTACCCGATGGGTAGCGAGAGAGGAGTCTATTTGAACCGTCGTGGACTGAAAGACGGTCCTGACAAATATGGTAAACAAATACGCGGTGCAAAGGTCGTGCCTGGTGACAGCAACGATAGTGACCCGTTCACACATCAAGCGTTCAACGGCTATTATTTCTACATCGACCGCATCTTAGCCTACGACAAGGCGACACAAGAAGACGTGTTAGGTAGTGAGCTCTGGCGCGTGGACTTCAAGGCCCTTTCACCTGATATTATGAATAATGCAGAGGAGTTGAGAGGCAACTTTTTGGTTTATGACGACAACCATCCGGAAGACGCCAGGAATGGACGGAACTACGCCTATGACTGGAACTGCTTGGAGAACATCACAGCCGAGAATATGAATGCACCTTTATTGATTCACAGGGCAGTTTGTTACTATCCTACCTATCTTTGTGACATGGTCCGTTTGCCTGGTGGTGGTGGAAGCATCACCATCAAGCTGCCACCATTGCCTGCCGGAGAATGGGAAATAAGAATGGGAACCAACACCCAGAGTTATCGTCCTACACTAAAGGTCTATCTGAATGACCAAGTGGCGATAGAATCGCTCGACCTGACTCAGATTTACGATGAGTCAGATTATCCCCAAAAAATGAAAGCTCCTGTTGAATGCAGGTATATGCAATTTAGTACTAACATTTGGAAAAGTATCTCAGAAATTAACGACAATGTCAGATACCCGTTGGGCCGGATAACGACTGACGGGAAATCAGACAACTATTTGAGGATAGAGTGCCTGTCGGACGGCGAAAAAGGGGACAGATATAATTTAGATTTAGACTATTTTGAGTTCGTACCTAAGCCGATTTACGACAACGAATAAAAAGGGGAGGAAACAAGACATGAAGACAAAAAGTATCCTATTCGCTATAGCCCTCATGGGCAGTATGACTTGCTCCGTGGCTCAGGACGTCACCACCCTCCACATGAAGGACGGCACCACACGCCGCTTCACCAACGGATCGAAAGAAACTACGAGCATCCGTTTCTATGAGTATGAGCCAGAGACCGACACGCCCCATTTTACGATGACACACGATACGGGCTATCAGTCTACGTGGGATGTCAACCAGGTCTGGACAATCGACGGGAAATTTGTGGTGGGACTGGCTTGGCAGAGTGACATACCCGATAACTTCCATGCTCGTCATGGTGTATGTCTGGGTACAAAGCCGGGGATGACGGTAGATAATTGTGACTATAAAACTTATGCCACTGATTTGGATGAATATAGGTATCCCGGCTGTCACTACATGGTGATTGGTGAAAAATGGGAAAAATACATGGATATACCTATCAACATGGCGAACAAAAAGACGTATATTTACATTGATGACGAAAATAGTAACCGTCTCATCATACCATTGGAATTAGGACAGACCTACTATTACCGCACTTTTGCCGAGTGCCAGGTGGAACGGAACGGCCAAAAGGAGACAACTGTGATGTATGGTACAGAACGAAGTTTCAGAGTGCCCAGACTGATGGCCGATTTCGGTTATGCCAATCCTGCCAAATTCTCCGACGAAGCCGTTGATGCCTTTGCAAAGCATTTCCCCGAAGATGTGACGCCCCCTACTTGGGAACAGATGAAATCGCTCTGGAATCAATGGCTGTTGACCGAAGAAGCAAAGCAAATAGACCTCTCGCCATACATTGCTTCTGAATCATTCGACGACGGCATGGGATATCATATCACCCACATCCCCGATGAATTCTATACCTGGATGATTAACCGTGAAATCGTTATCGACCCCATGGATGGAATATTTGAAGTATCTTCATATAATAATTACGAAACTATGTCAGCGGAACCATCAGTAAAGCCGCTATGGGTCAGCAATGTCGATGCATCCTGGGGGGTTCCTAATAACAGATATGTTCGTTTTGAACCCCAAAGGACCACGATGAATCATAGTGTAACCTATCGCTGTGACGAGGTTGTTGCTGGTGTGCCGTACGATGTCATCATTGTGTTTGCTCCTGAAACGGTAGAATCATCACAAATACCGACCAAAATTAATGTAAATGCCAATGCCGTGGGAAGTGCATCAAGTGATAAACTGGTTAGTAAATTGGAAGTTCCTGCCGACAAGACTACCACTTCCCAAGTGGCTGAGAAATATAGAATTACTTCGATGGGCATGGACTTGATTATTGAGACTAATGTCTCGTCAGCTGAGGTCAAGCGAAACATGTTTAACCGCATCATGCGTATTGCAAATATTCGGCTCATACCCAGACCCTAGCACATTGTTTTTTGTGTAAAATTTAGTCCGTCAGGACGGACTGCCAGTCCGAACACTGCGAACTGCGAGTCCGAAGCCGACGGACTGATCGCGAGCCTTCGTTGCGGTAATCGCGAATAAACGTTTTTATCTTCGAGCCCTCACGCCATTTTGCGATGGGAATGAATGTGGCTTCGCATCCAAAATGTGGCGTTGCAATCAAAAATAAAAGAAAAACGGTGTTTTCTTTTGTACTTTGTGCATTTTTTTGTACCTTTGCCACGTATTATGTGATATTTTAAGATAAATATGAACGTTTTAGAGCTTAGTGAACAAGAGATTGGCAGACGTGAGAGTCTGCAGCAACTGCGTGCCATGGGCATTAACCCCTACCCTGCCGCAGAATTTCCAACCAATGCTTTCTCGACGGAAATCGTAGAGAGCTTTCAGGATGATGCCGAGCCCCGTGAAGTTAGTATAGCCGGCCGTATGATGAGCCGCCGCGTAATGGGCAAGGCTTCGTTTGTAGAATTACAGGACTCCAAGGGTCGCATTCAGGTGTACATCACCCGCGACGACCTCTGTCCCGGTGAGGACAAGGAGTTATATAATACAGTATTCAAGAAGTTGCTGGACATTGGCGACTTCATCGGTATCAAGGGTTTCGTGTTCCGCACACAGACGGGCGAAATCAGTGTACATTGCAAGGAGCTGACCCTTCTGTCGAAGGCCCTGAAGCCCCTGCCTATCGTGAAGTATAAGGACGGTGTGGCCTACGACAAGTTCGACGATCCTGAACTGCGTTATCGCCAGCGTTATGTTGACCTGGTGGTTAACGAGGGCGTGAAAGACACCTTCCTGAAGCGTGCCACTATCATCCGTACCCTGCGTCGTATTCTCGACGACGCTGGTTACACCGAGGTTGACACCCCTATCCTGCAGAATATTGCCGGTGGTGCCACGGCTCGTCCGTTCATCACCCATTTTAATGCGCTGAATCAAGATATGTACATGCGCATTGCGACAGAGCTCTACCTGAAGCGACTGATTGTTGGTGGTTTCGAGGGCGTCTATGAGATGGGCAAGAACTTCCGCAACGAGGGTATGGACAAGACTCACAACCCCGAGTTCACCTGCATGGAACTATACGTCAGCTACAAAGACCTGCTGTGGGGTATGACCTTCACCGAGAATATGCTGGAGCAGATTTGTACGGCTGTGAATGGTAAGCCCGAAGTTGAGATTGACGGCAACATCATCTCGTTCAAGGCACCGTTCCGTCGTTTGCCTATCCTCGACGCTATCAAGGAGAAGACCGGTTTCGACTGCGATGGTAAGACCGAGGACGAGATTCGCCAGTTCTGCCTGTCGAAGGGCATGGACGTTGACGAAACCATGGGTAAAGGTAAACTCATCGACGAACTCTTTGGCGAGTTCTGCGAGGGTTCCTTCATCCAGCCCACCTTC
>JAEEGH010008386.1_pt1 | contig 24447 bp, 31 predicted proteins | sample 9134181 | NCBI WGS metagenome assembly JAEEGH01 (sample SAMN16246544, study PRJNA631951) | gut metagenome | biome: gut microbiome; feature: rumen; material: DP-attached | host: Bos | place: Iran: Karaj | collected 2018-10
TTGCATTCATTTGGTAAATTGGAGGTACGGGCATGTCACGAATTGGAAAAATGCCAATCGCAGTTCCTGCTGGAGTAACAGTAGAAGTTGCAGAAAATAATAAGGTGACTGTAAAGGGACCTAAGGGTACCCTTACAAGAGTTTTCCCTGCTGAGATTTCTTTCTCACAGGCAGATGGTCAGATCGAAGTTAAGAGACCTGACGATCAGAAGAAGACAAGAGCATTACACGGTCTTTCAAGAAGCCTTCTTAACAACATGGTAGTTGGTGTTACAGATGGTTTCGAGAAGAAGCTCGAGGTTAACGGTGTAGGTTACAGAGCTGCTAAGAATGGCAAGACACTCTCTCTTACACTTGGTTATTCTCACCCCGTAGAACTTGCTGATCCTGAAGGAGTAGAGACAGTAGTTGAGGGACAGATAATCACTGTTAAGGGAATCGACAAAGAGGCTGTTGGCCAGCACGCTGCAATCATCAGAGAGAAGAGAGCTCCTGAACCTTATAAGGGCAAGGGAATCAAGTATGTTGATGAAGTTATCAAGCGTAAGGTTGGTAAGACAGGTAAGAAGTAATAAGATAAGGAGAGTGCAAAATGGTTAGTAAAGAATCAAGACAGAAAATTCGTGCTAAGAAGCATATGAAGATTCGTAATCGTTTCAGCGGTACAGCTGAGAGACCACGTTTAGCAGTATTTAGAAGCAATAGTCATGTATATGCACAGGTTATTGATGATGTAGCCGGCAAGACAATTGTATCTGCTTCTACTCTTGAAAAAGATATCAAGGCAGAACTCAAGAATACAGACGATATTGAAGCTGCTACAAAAGTTGGTGATGTTGTAGCAAAGAGAGCATTGGAAAAGGGCATTAAGGCTGTTGTATTTGACAGAGGTGGTTATATCTACCACGGAAAAGTTAAAGCTCTTGCTGATGCTGCCAGAGAAGCTGGCCTTGAATTCTAAGAAGGGAGAAAACACAAATGAAGCGTACAATAGTTGATGCAAGTCAGCTCGAATTGACAGATAAAGTTGTTACCATCAAGCGTGTTACTAAGGTTGTTAAGGGTGGACGTAACATGAAGTTCACTGCACTTGTAGTAGTTGGTGATAAGAACGGACACGTTGGTGTAGGTCTGGGTAAGTCTACTGAAATCCCGGATGCTATCCGTAAGGGTAAGGAAGATGCTACTAAGAACCTCATTACTGTTCCTCTTGATGAGAACAACAGTATTACACATGATTTCGTAGGTAAGTTCGGCTCTGCTGAAGTTTTACTTAAGAGATCTCCTGAAGGTACAGGTATCATCGCCGGAGGTCCTGCTCGTTTGGTATGTGAATATGCAGGAATCAGAAATATCAGAACAAAGTCACTTGGTTCAAACAACAAGCAGAACGTTGTTTATGCAACAATCAGCGGTCTTGCTCAGTTGAAGACACCTGAAGAAGTTGCTGCTAAGCGCGGTAAGTCCGTTGCTGAAGTAACAGCTTAAGGTTTAGTAAATAAGGAGTATAAATCAATGGCAAACGAGAAAAAGATTAAGATCACATTGGTTAAGTCCACTATCGGTGCTATTCCTAAGCAGGTGGCAACAGTAAAATCAATGGGATTTAAGAAACTTAACAGCTCTGTTGAACTTCCTGATAATTCCGCAACAAGAGGACAGATTCAGCAGATCAGACACCTTGTAAAGGTAGAAGAGATCTAATCTCAAAAGCAAAAGTAAATGGTATCCGGAGCTGCAGTATGTATGCGCGAGTGATAGGCAGAAATGTTTATTGCGTGTAGCGGTATAAGCTCCGGAGTTAATTAAAGGAGGATTATCATGGAATTATCAAACTTAAGACCTGCTGAAGGTTCTGTACAGAGCGATAATTTTAGAAGAGGCCGTGGTCATGCTTCAGGAAACGGTAAGACCGCAGGTAAGGGACACAAGGGTCAGAAGGCTCGTTCAGGTGCTCCCAGACTTGGCTTCGAAGGTGGACAGATGCCACTTTTCAGAAGACTTCCTAAGAGAGGCTTCAAGAATATCAATCATAAAAACATCGTAGGAATTAACGTAAGCGCTCTTGAAGTATTTGATAACGGAGCAGTAGTAGATGTTCAGGCACTCAAGGATCAGGGAATCATCAAGAAAGAACTTGATGGTGTAAAGATTCTTGGAAACGGAGAATTTACCAAGAAGCTTACGGTTAAGGCAAATGCGTTCAGCGCAGCAGCAAAAGAGAAAATCGAGGCACTTGGTGGAACAACAGAGGTGATCTAATGTTTAAGTCCCTAATGAATGCATTAAAAGTCAAAGAAATCAGATTGAAACTTCTCTTTACTCTTGCAATGCTTGCTGTTATCAGATTTGGTACAACAATTCCGGTTCCCGGAATTAATGTCCAGGCTTTTAAGAGTTGGTTTGAAGGTTTAAAGAGCGGTAACGATGCGTTTGGCTTTGTGGATCGATTTACAGGTGGATCGTTTGAGCATGCTTCAATCCTGGCTCTCAATATCACACCTTATATCACATCTTCCATTATTGTTCAGCTTCTTACAATTGCTATTCCCAAGTTTGAGGAGTGGCAGAAGGATGGAGAAGATGGAAGAAAGAAACTTACAGCAATGACAAGATACATTACTGTAGTTTTGGCTGTTATCGAATCCATTGCAATGGCTGTTAATTTCTACAAAGGCGATTCCCTTGCAGATAAATCAATCTTCTTGGCAATTCAGATTGTAGTTGCATTTACAGCAGGTAGTGCATTCCTCATGTGGATTGGTGAACGAATCACGGAAAACGGTGTTGGGAATGGTATTTCTATAGTTCTGACGATAAATATTCTTTCGAGAATTCCGTCAGACATTCATTCGCTTTTCGAGCGTTTTGTGAGTGGGAAGCCTATTGCAAGGGGAGTAGTATCAGCTGTAATAATTATAGCGGTTATTATTGCATTGGTAGTTCTGATCGTGGTTCTTAACGGCGCAGAGCGCAGAATCCCTGTTCAGTATGCAAAGAAGATTCAGGGAAGAAGAACTTATGGTGGTAATCGTTCGGAGATTCCGCTTAAGGTCAGCACAGCGGGCGTTATGCCTATCATTTTTGCAATGTCATTGTTCCAGTTCCCCAGCGTTATAACCTACTTTACAGGTTATAAAGGACCTGGCGTTTGGGCAACGATATTGGAGTATTTAAGACAGGACAATTGGTTTGATCCAAACCATTGGGAATATTCCATTGGTCTTGTAGTATACATATTATTGCTTATCTTCTTCGCGTATTTCTATACGTCAATTACTTTCAATCCTATTGAGATTGCAGAGAATATGAAGAAGCAGGGCGGTTTCATACCGGGAATCAGACCCGGAAAGCCTACAAGCGATTATCTTACAAGTATTTTGAACTATATCATCTTTATCGGAGCATGCGGACTTATTATTATCGCAATAATCCCTTACTTCTTCAGTGGTATGTTCAAAGCAAGTGTTTCTTTCGGCGGTACAAGCCTTATCATCGTGGTAAGCGTTGTACTTGAAACAATTAAGCAGATTGAGTCACAGATGCTTGTACGTAATTACAAGGGATTTTTGGAAGACTGATTAAAAATTAATGGAAGAGGTACAGAGACCCACACTAGGGGTGGGCTCTGCAACCTCTTGTTTCTACTTTATGGAAGGGATTAGAGTATGAAGATTATTATGTTGGGTGCCCCCGGTGCGGGAAAAGGTACACAGGCTCAGATGATCGCGGAGAAATTCAGCATTCCGCATATCTCAACAGGAGATATTTTCAGAGCAAACATCAAGAACGGAACAGAACTTGGTAAGAAGGCCAAGGAATTCATGGATAAGGGACAGCTTGTTCCCGATGAACTTACAGTTGAGCTTCTTCTTGACAGAGTAGCAAACGATGACTGCAAGAACGGATACGTACTTGATGGTTTCCCCCGTACAATTCCCCAGGCTGATGTTCTTGATTCAGAACTTACAAAGCTTGGTGATAAGGTTGATTACGCTATAAATGTTGACGTTCCCGATGAAAATATCGTTCGCAGGATGTCAGGCAGAAGAGCATGTCTTAAGTGTGGCGCAACCTATCATATTGAACATATTAAACCACAGAAAGATGGAATCTGTGATAAGTGCGGTAGCGAGCTTGTTCAGAGAGATGATGACAAGCCTGAGACAGTTCAGAACAGACTTAAGGTTTATCATGAGCAGACTCAGCCGCTTATTGATTACTATGAGAAAAAGAACATTTTGAAAACTGTAGACGGAACAAAGGATATGCAGGAAGTCTTCAGTGATATTGTTAGCATATTGAATGCATGATCTTGGTGTATTAAAATGGCTATAAGTATCAAAACAGATGAAGAAATCAATCTTATGCGACAGTCAGGGCATCTTTTGGCAAAAGTTCATGAAGAACTTCATGCTGCTCTCAAACCCGGTATATCAACTCTTGAGCTTGATGAGATTGGTGAGAGAACTATCCGTGCTCTGGGAGGAATTCCGAATTGCAAAGATTACGAGGGATTTCCTGCTTCGGTGTGTATTTCTGTAAACAATGAGGTTGTTCACGGAATACCAAGCAGTGAGCGCATCCTGCAGGAAGGAGACATTGTTTCTTTCGATACAGGACTTATATATAAAGGTTATCATTCTGACGCGGCAAGGACCTGGGGCGTCGGTAAGATAAGCGATGAAGCTCAGAAACTTATCGATGTTACCAGAGAGAGCTTTTTTGAAGGAATAAAGAAAGCTAAAGCGGGAAACAGACTTCATGATATATCCGCGGCTATCGATAAATATATCAGACCTCACGGTTACGGCATTGTAAGGGAACTTACTGGACACGGAATCGGAACAAGCTTACACGAAGATCCCATGGTGCCTAACTACAGGAAACTTACAAGAGGTGTGAAACTTCAAAAAGGTATGACCATATGCGTAGAGCCCATGATAACGATGGGAAGCCGTAAGATCGGCTGGCTTGAAGATGATTGGACTGTTGTTACGCTTGACGGATCACTTGCGGCACACTATGAGAACACAATAGCCATCACGGATGGTGAACCGGAGATATTAACTGTAATATAGAAGTAAATTAAGAGGAGATGTAGATGTCAAAGGCTGATGTAATTGAAATTGAAGGAAAGGTAATTGAGAAGCTTCCCAATACAATGTTCCAGGTTGAACTTGAAAACGGACATGTTGTTTTGGCACATATAAGTGGTAAGCTTCGCCAGAACTTTATCAGAATTTTACCCGGTGATAAGGTAACACTTGAGTTATCACCTTACGATCTTACAAAAGGAAGAATAATTTGGAGAGACAAGTAATATAATAATCTGTTGACTGTATGTGTGTGAGGGATTTATGATACAAAAAATTCTGGATAGGCATTTCGATAGTATTTCGTTCATACATTATAACAAGAATAAGATAGCGGAGGATAATATCCGAAACACTGCTGACACTGTGATGTTTTTATCCGGTGTTAGCGCGTTCCTGCTATTTCTTATTTTACTGTTATCGGGAAGTAGTTATTTTTGTTTTTTTCTAATTGCAATATTGTTTGTTCTTGTTGGAATACATTTGGTACAAAAAGTTTTTCTTAGTAATATATCTGAGAGCTTTAAATTATCTAGAATGTATTCCTTCTTTTTTTACGGAGTAATGATACTTGCTTACTCCTATGCTGATATTATCATGAATATGACATCAAGGTGCGTTGTGTTTCCTTGTGCCATTATCGTGATAACCGCAATATATATGGACACTTTTTTGGCCACTACAGTGTACAAGATCGTGCTTACCATCATATATTGCATAATGGATTCTATGATTCGTCCCCATTATGGTGTAAAAAGAGATCTCTTCGTTGCGGGCGTTGCCATTATCGCATCACTGTTCAGCTACTTTGAGATAGTGGATCTTGCGATAAATAAAGGAGAAGACAGGCGTATCCTTGAAAGAAAGAGTACGACGGACCTTCTTACGGGTATTTATAATAAGCTCTCTTTTGAAGAGAAGTGTAATGAATATTTAAAGAAAAGAAAACCCGGCGCCAGATGCATTTTGTTTATCTTCGATCTTGACAATTTCAAAGAAGTAAACGATACATTCGGCCATCAGACAGGAGATAACGTATTAAAGAAATTCTCGGAGATACTTCAGAGCTATTTCCATCCCTATGACATTATGGGAAGGATTGGCGGCGATGAATTCATGGTGCTCGTGATGGGCGAGATGCCGGAAGGATTTGCGGAAAAGAGATGCAGAAGTATTCTTCACGAGTTTAAGACTGCACGTATCAATCAGGTTTCAGGTCTTACCTGCAGTATCGGTATTGTGAGCGATAACGACTGCGCAAGTTTCACCGAGTTGTATAAGAAGGCGGATGAAGCTCTGTATATAGCCAAAGAGAGTGGAAAAGCCACATTTAATCTTCATGAAGAAAATGAAAAAAGAAACTCAATGACATCCTGATTGAAAAAGCTGAAAAAAACAGCTTGATTATTGACTTTGTATATGTTATGATATCAAATGGTCTTTTTAGGTAGAAGGGTTATTATGCCCTTCTTTAAGCATTAACTGTTTACCATGCAGGAAAGGAGTAACAATGAAAGTAAGGTCTTCTGTTAAGCCTATGTGCGAAAAGTGCAAGGTTATTAAGAGAAAGGGCGTTATCAGAGTTATCTGTGACAACCCTAAGCACAAACAGAGACAGGGATAATCCGAGCCGTTTAGGTGGATTACTTTTTGATACCAATGTGTATTGGAAAGATCGGATCATTCTTTGTCCGGTTGGGCTGTAGGATTATGGCCCCAATCAAACAAGTAATATTATTTTAAGTTATGGAGGAATAAAAAATGGCTCGTATTGCAGGTGTAGATTTACCTAGAGATAAGCGAGTAGAGATCGGTTTGACATATATCTACGGAATCGGTAGAACAAGCTCAAACAAGATTCTTGAAGCAGCAAAAGTAAGCCCGGACACACGTGTTCGTGATCTTACAGATGAAGAAGTAAAGAGAATTGCCGAGATTATCGGTAACGACTACGATGTAGAAGGTGACCTCAGAAGAGAAATCGCTATGAACATCAAGAGACTCACAGAGATCGGATGTTTCAGAGGCATGCGTCATAGAAGAGGACTTCCTTGCCGCGGTCAGAGAACTAAGACAAATGCAAGAACCAGAAAAGGACCCAAGAGAACAATCGCTAACAAGAAGAAATAATTTTTCTTGATGTCTGAGCATGGCAGATCAGTGATGTAACAATATAACCAGTAATTATTAGGAAGAAAGTAGGTTAGTTTAAAATGGCAAATCAGAAATCAACTGCAGCTAAAAAGTCAGCTGCAAAGAAACGTGTCAAGAAAAACGTTGAACACGGACAGGCGCACATCCAGTCATCTTTCAATAACACAATCGTTACTTTGACAGATGCTGCAGGAAATGCTCTTAGCTGGGCAAGTGCAGGCGGTCTCGGATTTAAAGGTTCAAGGAAATCTACTCCTTATGCTGCACAGGTAGCTGCAGAGACAGCAACTAAGGCTGCACTTATTCACGGCCTTAAGACTGTTGATGTATTCGTTAAGGGACCGGGATCAGGAAGAGAAGCTGCAATCAGAGCTCTTGCTGCAAGTGGACTCACAGTTACATCTATCACAGACGTAACACCTGTACCGCACAACGGATGCAGACCTCCCAAGCGTCGTAGGGTTTAATCGATTTCTATATCGCGTTGATCCTACATTGCAGAATACATGTGCAAATAGATATGTATTTTTAACGCGTTGGACGAAGGTGTATGACACTGTAAACAACATCAGACAACAGATTGTTGCCTGAGAAAAAGAAAGGAGCCTAAAATGGCAGTAAACAGAGTTCCCGTATTAAAAAGATGCAGATCACTTGATTTGGATCCTACATTTCTTGGATATGACAAAAAGTCTAAGAGAACATCAGCTAACGCTGGTAAGAAAATGAGTGAGTATGGACTTCAGCTCCGTGAGAAGCAGAAGGCTAAATTCATATATGGCGTCCTTGAGAAGCCTTTTAGAAATTACTACGACAGAGCAGACAGAATGAAGGGTCAGACAGGTTCCAACCTTATGACTATTCTTGAGACAAGACTTGATAACGTTATCTTCAGAATGGGCTTTGCAAGAACAAGAAGAGAAGCTAGACAGGTTGTTCTTCACAAGTTCATCACAGTTAATGGAAAAGTAATCAACATTCCTTCATACCTCATTAAGGCCGGTGATGTCATCGAAGTTAAAGAGGCAGCTAAGAACATTCAGAGATTTAAGGATATTTCGGAAATCACTGCAAGCAGACTTGTTCCTGAGTGGCTTGACGTTAACAAGGAAGGACTTAAGGGTACAATAAAGGAACTTCCTTCCAGAGAAGTAATCGACGTTCCTGTTGATGAGATGCTTATCGTCGAGTTGTATTCTAAGTAATCTATTAAATAGAAACTTGTTAACTAGTCACGTAAGGAGGGTATATCAGTGTTTGATTTTGAAAGACCAAATATTGAAGTTGCTGAAATCTCAGATGATAAGAAATATGGTAAATTCGTAGTAGAGCCTCTCGAGAGAGGTTACGGTATTACACTGGGCAATTCCCTTCGTAGGATTATGCTCTCATCATTACCTGGTGCAGCAGTAAGTCAGGTTAAGATTGAAGGCGTGCTGCATGAATTCAGTTCAATTCCCGGAGTAAAGGAAGATGTAACTGAAATTATTATGAATATCAAGAATCTTTCTATAAAGAATTCCTCTGATACTAATGAACCTAAGACAGCTTATATCGAGTTCAACGGCGAAGGAGTAGTCAGAGCATCAGATATTCAGGTAGACCAGGATATTGAGATCATGAATCCTGATCAGGTTATCGCTACACTTTCCGGAAAGGATGCTAAGCTCTACATGGAGCTCACCATCACAAAGGGAAGAGGTTATGTAAGCTCTGATAAGAATAAGACAGGCGATCTTCCAATCGGAGTTATCGCAATCGATTCTATCTACACACCTGTAGAGAGAGTAAATATAACCATCGAGAATACTCGTGTAGGTCAGGTAACTGATTTCGATAAGCTTACATTAGATGTTCACACTGACGGAACACTTGCTCCCGATGAGGCTGTAAGCCTTGCAGCAAAGGTACTCAGTGAGCATTTGAGCCTCTTCATCGACCTTTCTGAGAATGCTAAGACAGCAGAAGTTATGATCGAGAAGGAAGACGATGAGAAGGGCAAAGTTCTCGAGATGTCAATTGATGAGCTTGAACTTTCAGTTCGTTCATTCAACTGCCTTAAGAGAGCAGGCATCAATACCGTTCAGGAGCTTGCAAGCAAGACTTCTGATGATATGATGAAGGTTCGTAATCTTGGACGTAAGTCACTTGAGGAGGTTCTTGCTAAGCTTGATGAGCTTGGACTTTCACTTAAGTCAGATGGCGAACAGTAATATCACGAAATATACAACAGTATGAATGTCCGCGGAAGGTAAATCCGATGCGTACTGATGCGGATTCTCATAGGATTATGAAACTGCATTGTGAGAGTAAGACCGATGCGCATCTTATGATGTACCTACAGCGGAGGGAACTCCGCAAATGAGAAAGGATGTAAATAATTATGGCAATGTACAGAAAGCTTGGAAAAGCAACAAAGCCCAGAAGAGCACTTCTTCGTAACCAGGTAACAGCACTTCTTTACAATGGAAAGATTGTTACTACAGAGGCAAGAGCTAAGGAAATCAAGAAGATCGTAGAGCCTATGATCACTCTTGCAGCTAAGGAAAAGGACAATTTTGAGACAGTTTCCGTTGAAGTTAAGATTCCTGAGAAGGATAGTAACGGAAAGAGAGTAAAGGAAGTTGTTGACGGTAAGAAAGTTACTAAGTTCACAACTGTTACAAAGGAAATCAAGAAGGATCTTCCTACACGTATGCACGCAAGAAGACAGCTTCTTAAGACTCTTTACCCTGTAGTTGATGTTCCTCAGGAGAACAAGGGAAGAAAGAGAAATACTAAGGAAGTTGACCTTGTAGCAAAGCTTTTTGATGAGTACGGACCTAAGTACGCAGATCGTAAGGGTGGTTATACAAGAATCATCAAGATCGGTCAGAGAAAAGGCGATGCAGCTATGATGGTTGTTCTTGAGCTTGTTTAATAGAATATTTTAATTCTAACCATAATAAAAGGTTTCAGAGCAAATGCTCTGAAACCTTTTTTCTGTGGAATGAATATTATTTATATTGGTCTACATTTTGAAGTGTTATGGGAACAAACGGAACCCATATATATTTATGGTCTTCTGATGCACCTGAGACTGATGAAACGGATCCGCCTTTGGCAAGTGTTATGGCACCATTAACGGCTGCGGCACCCTGACCAGCAGTATCCTGAAGAACTGTCACATACATATCTCCGTCTCTTACGGCAGCGCATCCATCATCTGTAGCATCTATTCCTGCCACAAGGATCTTATGCGTGTCATAACCATTATCTTTCATCCATTTGATGGCTCCAAGCGCCATAACGTCGTTATTGCATATAATACAATCAAATGACTGTCCGGTCTTCTTAAATACATTTAATTTGTCATATGCCACGGTATCACTCCAGTCACCGTTATCCACAAAAACAAAGTTTACATCAACCTTATTATCAAGGAAAAAGTATTTGACGGAATTTGTACGTTTCGGAACGGCAGCATGCATTTTTTCACCCGCTAGGATCACAATATTGAGTGATGAGGGTTTTCCGAGACCGCTCCATATATAATCTGCCTGAAATTGTCCCGCATCCTGCTCGTATGAGCCGACATAGACATATTTATCATCTTTTAGATAGTCACTTTCAGGTTCATTGTTTATAAATACGATAGGAAGGTCGCCTGCGGCATTCTCCATCTGTAGTGCGGTACTTGAATCACATAATCTGCATATTATCGCATCATACCCTTGTGAAGCGGCATTGGCAATATGTTGCATCTGAATTTCGGTATCGTTCTGGCTATATACAACATCAACTGTTGCTCCGGCTTTCTTTGCGTTTGCAACTATCGAATCAGAAAGAGTGTTGACGAATGAATCGTCGTCAGCCTGCAATGTCAAAAGTATCTTTGTACCGTTACCGGAAACAACTCCGGAACTTCCTTTTCCACAGCCTGTTATTGAAAGAGCCAACATGACTGCACAAAGAAGAAAAGTCATTGACCTTTTTATACGATTACTCATAATATGTATCTCCTTATCAAATCTTGAACTTCTGTACGTAGGATGTAAGTGTTTCTGAAGTATTTGCCAGCTGATGTGAATTGTCGGCAACATCCTGACTGTTCTTTGTAATGCTGTTGGCCTGTTCAACCATCTTATGACTGGTTTCGAGGATTTCATCTGTACTAGCGGCCTGTTCTTCGGAGATAGCAGCAACATTGCTTGCAACATCGTCAACCTTTTGCACATCTTTGATCATGAGGTCAATAAGTTCGTTCGATTTTTCAATATTCTGATAGATTCTATCGAATGTATTAACTGCAGTGTCAATGAGTTCGCTGTTTGCTTCGATGTTTCTTGCGCTTGTCTGAGCCTGAGAAACAACGTTGTCTATAGCTTTTCTTACTTCATCGATAAGCTTTGAAATGTTATCGGCACTGGAAGCGGAGTTTTTCGCAAGTTTACCGATCTCGGTAGCAACAACTGCAAATCCTTTTCCGGATTCTCCCGCACGTGCAGCCTCAATTGAAGCGTTAAGTGAAAGGAGATTGGTCTGCTCGGCAATTTCGCTGATAAGACCGACAATATTGGTAATCTCTTCAGATGCCTTGCCGACTGCATCAATGGAAGTAACAAGTTCGTCATTGCTACTCTTGATGTATTGCATAGCTTCTGCAAGTTGTGTCATATCATCGCGGCCTTTCTTACTGATGGCAACAGTTTCTTTCATGCTTTCATTGGCCTGATTAGAATTATCTCGCGTATCGGCAACGACCATAGCAAGAGTTGTAGCGTTTTGGGCAATCTCATTAACGGCAACCGCAAGCTGATCAACAGTAGAATTGAGGTTCTTCATAGCCTCGGACTGTGACTGAGATGCTTCGTACATGTTCTTTGATACAATATCTGAATTGTCGGACTGCTCTCTGAGTCTCTTTGATTCATCATTTATGGCAGTGAGCATATTTCTCATGGAATGAACAAATTCACTTACTTCATCACCCATGACACCAATCTCATCATTGCTTCTTCCGCGTTTAACATCGATGGTGAAGTCGCCGGATGACATATCTGTGATATTCTTGGTGATTCCACCAAGAGGAGCGATAACTTTGGTAACCATAAGATTTATCAGTACAACGATGAAAACAATTGCAAGTATACCTATAATAGCAAGTGTGGTAACCAGCTTTGTCACATCCTTCATTATGATGGATCTGTCAATATATGAGATCAGAACCCAGTCAGTTCCGGCAATCTGCTTAAAGGCAACTACGTTATTTGCAAGAGTGACACTTGAATAGTTTCTGTCAGCAACTTTACCTGCGATTGCAGCCATGAGTCTGTCTTTGTCAGCGGGATCAAGTTTTGTTGAAACACGATTCTTATCGCGGTGGGCAAGGATTGTGCTGTCTGTCGTGTCAACGAGGAATGATGCGGCCTGATCCATTTTTACCTTGGAATTGACGATGATACTGATCTGGTCAAGAGATAGATCGGCAGCAATGATCTTAAGGTCAGAGGAGCCGTCGTCAATAATTCCGGAGGCGCTTATGACATTAGTGCCATCTGCATCCTGATAAGTGGTTCCATAGACCATGTTCACACGTGTCATACCTTGCTTAAACCACTCCTGATCGGTGACATTACCGATCTCTTTTGTGGATTCGGAAGCTTTGTAGATTTTTCCGCTCTGTGTAGCAATATATGGTCCGTTTTTACAATAGGGATTGAAACCGTAGCAGGCGTCAATCAAAGAAGATAACTGAGCGTCTGTCGGCTTTGTTTTCTCTATCATTTGTTTTACTGTCGTGAAGTTTTGGAGATTTTCGTCAAGCCATGCTTCAATATTATCTGCCTGATTCGAGATAGAAGAATTAAGTGCGGATGTTGCCATCACGGTCATTATCTTTCCGGATAAGTATCCTGAAATGACCACCAAAAGAAGAATAGTGGCAACAACGGCAGGAACTAAGAATATTAAAAGCTTATTTTTAAGCTTTGCCTGTCTCTTTCCTTTTTTCATTTGAAAAGTCTCCTTAATAATAAATTAGAAAGTCATATGCTATTGTACTATTTTTTGAAAGATAATGTATGAAATTTTTGTAAAGTAATGCGAGTGTTAGTATGTTTTCTTTTCGAAATGTTGATAATCTTTGGAAGAATTCCAGTTTCCTCCCCATGTAAAGCCGTGTTCTTTAAAGAGTTTGTATGCGAGATCTTCTTTATCTATTTTATAGGGAAAAGAAGCGGATCTGTCGGCGTATTCGCTACTTACGGCCGGTGCGATGATTGTCTTGCCGTTTTTGTATTTGATCTGAGGGTTATATAAAGGATTGATATCTATGGCCAGTCCCTGAGCGTGTTTGGAGAGTTTGTGCCCGTTTCCGATAGGACGGTAGTTAAAGCAGGAAGTGTTGTTTGCTTCCATGGATGCATTGTCATCTGCGCCAAATTCATCGATAAGTTTGATACTTTCAATTTGATAATCGTTTTCATACAGTTCGTGGAAAATTTCCATGACATCGTCTGCTATTGCTTTATTGCATATCATTTCACCAATCTGCGACGCGCCGTCGAAATCGATATAACTGATAACACAATATCTGAGATCGTCAAGCGGGATTTTGCAATCATGAGGATATGATACGTCTGTTATCTTTGATACAATCGAATCCGGAATATCCTCATAGTAAAAGCCTTCAGAGTACATGACTCTCGTGTCATATACGTCTTTGTCGTAGGGGAGATCTTGAGCAAGGGTGACATCTGAATTGACCGATTCAGTCGATAATTCAGTTGCACTTAGTAATGCTTTGTCTGTAGCGGCATAAGAGGAAGAAGACGATTCCGATACGTCTGTCGATTCCTCGGAAGATGCGGAAGAAGCGGTATTTTCCTGTGTCTTTTCTGATGAGTGGGAATTGGCATAATCTTCGAGAGTTTCGTGACCTGCAAGATGTCTTGCGGCGATTGCGCAAAAAATGATAACGCCCAAAAGAAGAATCAGATCTTTTACATATTTATTATTCATTTTAAATATATCTCCGATGTTAATTTTATAAATCAATATTACCACATTTATGCTATAATATTTCGATATGGTAGGTAAAATGAGATGATACGTACAGATAAGCTTGTTTTTGAATATATTAGAAGAGACGAAGAGGGAAATGTCGAGGGCATTACAAGGGCTGTCAATGATGTCAATATTGATGTCAGACCGGGGCAGTTTATAGCTGTTCTTGGGCACAACGGCTCGGGCAAATCGACGCTTGCCAAGCATTTTAACGCTCTTTTATATCCTACAGAGGGCGAAGTTATCGTAGACGGAATGAATACGAGAGACTCTGAGAAGATATGGGATATCAGGCAGGAGGCCGGAATGATCTTCCAGAATCCCGACAACCAGATAATAGGACAGGTTGTCGAGGAAGATGTTGGATTTGGACCTGAAAACATGGGTGTTCCGACGGAAGAAATCTGGGAGCGAGTTGATGAGAGCCTCAGAGCTGTAAATATGCTTGATTTTAGGAAATCATCGCCAAATCATCTTTCGGGAGGACAGAAGCAGAGAGTTTCAATCGCCGGAGTCATTGCAATGCATCCTAAGTGCATTATTATGGATGAGCCTACAGCGATGCTCGATCCCAACGGAAGAAAAGACGTTATTAGGGCTGCCAGAGCGCTTAACAGCGTTGAGGGCATAACGGTCATCCTGATAACACATTATATGGAAGAAGTTATCTATGCCGATAAAGTTTTTGTCATGGATAAGGGGCATGTTGAGATGCAGGGAACGCCTAAGGAGATCTTTTCACAGGTTGACAAGCTCAAAGAGCTGAGACTTGGTGTTCCGCAGGTTACTCTTTTGGCACACGAACTTAAAAAGAGCGGATTGCCGCTTCCTGACGGAATCCTCACAAAGGAAGAGTTTGTTGAGGAACTTAAGAAATTAAAGAGATAATACGGAGAAAGAAATGTCTATAATTCTCGACCATGTAAATTACATATATGACGAAGATACCGCGATGGCGCATGCTGCACTGACGGATGTGAATATAAAGATTGACGCGGGCGAATTTATCGGGCTTATAGGACATACGGGATCCGGTAAATCTACGCTTATCCAGCATATGAACGGTCTGGTCAAGCCCACAAGCGGAACGGTTTATTTTGACGGAAAAGATATAAGCGATCCCGAGTTTGACAGAAAGGCACTGAGAGCTAAGGTTGGACTTGTTTTCCAATATCCGGAACACCAGCTTTTTGAAACGGATTGCTTTAAGGATGTATGTTTTGGGCCTAAGAATCTGGGACTTTCACAGAAAGAAGTAGAGCTTAGGGCTTATGAGGCTCTTAAACAGGTAGGCTTTGATGATGACTATTTTTATCAGTCACCGTTCGATCTTTCGGGCGGTCAAAAGAGACGAGTTGCAATAGCCGGAGTACTAGCCATGAAGCCCGAGATACTGATCCTTGATGAGCCTACAGCCGGTCTTGATCCGAAAGGCAGAGAGGATATTCTTGGTCTTATTAAGAAGCTTCACGACGAAGTAGGCATAACCATCATACTTGTAAGCCACAGCATGGATGATGTGGCAGATTATGTGGGTAGGATAATTGTTATGAACAAGGGAAGGGTTGTGTTTGACGATGTTCCGAAGGAAGTTTTCAGGCACAGACAGGAACTTGAGAGTATAGGGCTTGCCGCTCCGCAGGTTACATATGTTATGCAGGAACTGAAGGCTTCGGGATTTGATGTTGACATAGATGTCACAACGCTTGATGAAGCCAAGAACGAGATATTGAGAGTTTTTTCAAAATAAATATGTGTAAGGCAAAAAGATGCTTAGAGATATTACATTAGGACAATATTACAGAACTGAATCAATAATACATAAGCTTGATCCGCGGGTTAAGATAATAGGCACGTTTGTTTTTCTTGTGGCTATTTTTATGGTAAACAACGCGATAGGGTATGCTATTGCGGGATTGTTTCTTGCCATGAACATTAAACTGTCTAATGTTCCGGTTAAATTTATTTTCAGAGGAATGAGATCAATCTTTTTACTGCTGATGATCTCTGTGCTGTTTAACCTGTTTCTGACGCCCGGAGATCCGATATTTACCGTTTGGAAGATCAAAGTCACAAAAGAAGGTCTTAAACTTGCGGCTAAAATGGCGGTAAGACTGGTATTTCTGATTACGGGATCGTCGCTTATGACACTTACTACGACGCCCAATAACCTGACCGACGGACTTGAGAGTATACTTAAGCCGCTTAAACTGGTGCATGTTCCTGTACATGAGATTTCGATGATGATGTCGATCGCACTTAGATTTATTCCTATTTTGCTCGAAGAAACCGACAAGATCATGAAAGCTCAGATGGCGAGATGTGCGGATTTTGAGACCGGATCGATCATCAACAGGGCAAAAAATATGGTGCCTCTTTTAGTGCCGCTTTTTATATCGGCATTCAGAAGAGCGATGGATCTTGCAATGGCAATGGAAGCAAGGTGTTATCGCGGCGGCGAGGGCAGAACCAAGATGAAGCCGCTTGTTTATCATAAGGAAGATAAGGTGGCATATGTTGTGCTTGTTCTTTCCCTTATAATATGTGTTGTGGTTGGAAGAATGAAATTCTGAGAGATGATAAGGATATGGCAAAAAAGCGCAGAATAATGCTGACAGTTTCATATGATGGCACAAATTACAGCGGATGGGCGCTTCAAAGTTCAACTCCTAATACGGTCGAAGGTGTTCTGAACAGGGCAATTCATGGTCTTACGGGAGAGGATATTGCGGTAATAGGCGCAAGTAGGACGGATGCGGGAGTCCATGCCTACGGAAATGTAGCTGTTTTTGATACCTGCTCGACGATTCCCGGAGACAGGTTTTCTTTTGCCCTTAATCATATACTTCCGGAGGACGTGCGCGTAGTTGAGTCTATGGAAGTTGCGCCGGAGTTTCATCCACGGCACTGTGATACCGAGAAAACGTATGAATATAGGGTTTTAAACACCAAGATGCCTGTTCCGATAAGGCGATTGTACACATATCATTTCAGTATGCCTCTTGATGAAGAAAAGATGCAGGAAGCGGCTGAGTATCTTGTGGGAGAGCATGATTTTACCAGCTTTTGTAATGTTGAATCGCAGGCGGCCAGCCATGTAAGGACAATAAAAGATATTACGGTCACCCGAAACGGCGATGAAGTGATAATCAGTGTCACCGGCAACGGTTTCCTATATAATATGGTCCGCATAATTGCAGGTACGCTGATACTTGTGGGACGAGGAAAAAAAGAACCTTCTGAAGTTAAACGTATGCTCGAGAGTAGAGATAGGAAGGCGGCCGGTCCGACAGCGCCACCGGAAGGGCTTTTTCTTATAAAATACAAATTCCTTGATGGTGTTCCGACCGTATAAACAGCGGACTTTTACAGTAAATTTGATCATATCTAAAATCTTTGTTTCAAGGCAGTTTGATTGATGCAAATGGTGTTGACAATAAGACTGTATGCGATATATAATATCTTACTGTGTGACGTCATGTCCACAATTAGGTGAAAATGTCATATTGTTGTCCCGGTAAGCTTCAATATGTACATCATATATAATGTGAGAATCAGGTGAAGGGTTTTCACATAAGTAACCAATCAAGTAATTATTTACTGGAGGAAATACAATGAAAACTTATATGCCTAGTGCAACTACAGTTGAGAAGAAGTGGTATGTAGTTGATGCTACCGATATGACACTTGGACGTCTTGCTTCAAACGTAGCAAACGTTCTCAGAGGTAAGAACAAGCCCATCTATACTCCCAACATTGATACAGGCGATTATGTAATCGTAATCAATGCTGAGAAGATCAAGGTTTCCGGTAAGAAGCTTGATCAGAAGATGTATTGGCATCACACAGAGTATGTTGGACATCACAAGGAGTTCTCACTCCGTCAGATGATCCAGGACAAGCCTGAAAGAGTTATCGAGCATGCCGTTAAGGGAATGCTTCCTAAGGGCTCTCTTGGAAGAGAAATGTACACAAAGCTCCATGTATACGCAGGTGCAGAGCATCCACACGCAGCTCAGAAGCCTGAAGTATTAACATTTTAATCGGAGAGGAGAATAGTAAAAATGGCAAAGTCATCTAATTATTACGGAACAGGTAGAAGAAAGAAATCAATCGCTAGAGTATACCTTGTATCCGGAAATGGAAATATAACAATCAACAAGAGACCTATCGATGAGTACTTTGGTCTTGAGACTCTGAAGGTTATCGTTCGTCAGCCTCTCGTAGCTACAGAGACAGCAGATAAGTTCGACGTAGTTGTAACTGTTAAGGGCGGCGGAACAACTGGCCAGGCTGGTGCTATCAGACATGGTATTTCAAGAGCACTTCTTCAGGCTGATTCAGATGAGTACAGACCTGTTCTTAAGAAGGCCGGATATCTTACAAGAGATCCTCGTATGAAGGAGAGAAAGAAATACGGTCTCAAGAAGGCTCGTAGAGCTCCTCAGTTCTCAAAGAGATGAGAATATCTGCTATTGCAGATTTCAGAAGACTCGGTACATTGTACCGGGTCTTTTTTGCGCCCGAAAATGGTCCTGGGGGACGGGGTCAATGTCATTTAGATAGTAGAATTCTTGATAACAGTATATTATTATAAACATGATAAATCCAAGCAAAATATATCCAGTTCTCGGGTTTACGGTCAAAAATCTTATTTTTGAAAAAGGCAAACAGACGGTCATCAGGGGCCGCCTACTATTCAGGGTATTCTGTTTTGTTGATTTATCGGTAGGCTAATGTATCAGCCGACTGGCGTCGGAGATTCCTTCCGAATGTCCGGCCCGGCTGGACTGGTACCAAGTATCTTGCTATCAGACTTTTGATATCTTTGATTGTTCCTTTAATGAACTTAAGACATAGTTTCTGTACCTGAGTGTGATTTTTGACGTATAGGTATTTACCTGTCTTTCTTTCAACATTTTCAACCGAAGAGTTAATAAATGATGAGAAGTTATAGAGTGTCAATTTTGCATATATTTCCTGAATGAGAAATTTTCTTTTTAGGGAATGTATATGAACCATACTTCCTGCATATTTCAGATGACGAAAAGCGGTCTCCTCATTCCAGCGAAGAAAATAAAGGCTTTTGATCATCCCACTTGAAAACATATATGAGGGAAGATTGGTCACTATATATTCATAAGAGTTTTCTGATATAGGGAATTTAAGGACGCGGAGTTTAAGTGTATCTATATCATCAGTTCTAGGAGCGGCATAATCATAGTGTTTGCTTGTGGATATGTAATGGTAGTTCTCGAGATTCGCCAGCTTTTTGCTACACCGCCTGCCAATACTTATAGAGATTTCTTTATCAACCTGATCCTCCAAAAGCCAATCAGAATTATTAGGGCATAGACCTTTTGCATATTTTTCAGAGACTCTGATCAGAAACAGCTGTCCGTTATGAATTGCATGATCAAAGATGTTATAGGATGCGTAACCTCTGTCTGCAAGATATATACGTTTATTATCGGAATCAGCATGCTTATCAAGGAAGTTACAGAAGGCTTTCTTTTCATCCATCTTATGAATAGACTGTATTTCAGCGTCTATGAAAACATCATTTAAAACATCTTAAAGAGCATTCAAATGTACTTGATTAATACCTTTTCTCCCCTTAATACATTGTATGAAACTGTACTCATCAGAAGGATTGTAGGGGATATTGATACGTGTTCCATCACAAGCAACAAGCTGATAACCATTAAAGGTTTTGGGAAGAGGCACATTATTTGTAAATCTTTTGAATAATTCTATGAATGCCTCAGGTTTGACTTGGTTTCTCCGTTGCACCATAGCGGATGGCAGCGGTAGGTTTTCTTCGCCTATATAGTCCAGAAGTTCATTAGCGATATCGCCAGATGCAGCGATCATGGGAAAAAGAATGGTCTGTTCAAAGGATAACTTTTTTGTTCTGGTAAAGTCGGATTTTGGATTAACGAGAAATGCATCCTGTTGATCAAGAAGAGAATCAATTTCAGAAAGAAGAAGCTGTTTGATCTGCTCAGTAGTAATGTTACACATGTGTGAACCTCCTTGAAAATGTCTTATAATCAAGGCGCGCAACATTTTTTGACTACTTTGTCAAGCACTTTTTTAGAAAAAATGCAAAAAACAGAGGCTTTTACACCTCTGCTTGAAGATACTATTTAATTAAATGTGAACCAGGGGGACTCTTATCTAAATGACATTGGTAACGTCCCCAGTGACTCACCTCACATAAATTGTAACAAATCAGGAGCTCTATGCATAGTTTAAATAAATACAGCTCTTATTATGTGTTAGGATTTGGAATCCTGAATTGTATTAAATGTAGAAGGCCTTCTAAAAGATATCAGAAAGTGAGTGGATGCATGGAGGAGAAAGAAGCAAGACGGTTGGTGGAGAGTTATACAGATATGATCATGCGTATCGGAACCAACTATCTTAAAAGTATGACAGAGGCAGAGGATATATGCCAGGCGGTTTTGGTCAAGTACATTACATCGAATCCTCAGTTTGATAGTCTGGAGCATGAAAAAGCATGGGTTATCAGAACCACTATAAACATGTGTAAGAACGAATTAAAGAGTGCGTTTTTCAGAAAGACTATTCCACTGGAGGAATCTGATGATTATTTAAAAGCAGATACTGCACCTGACCTTGGCATCACTGAAGAAGTCATGAAGCTACCAAGGAATTATCGTATCAGCATTTATCTTTTTTACTATGAAGGGTATTCGTCAAAAGAGATAGCGGATTTTCTGGGGAAGAAAGAATCTGCGGTAAATATGTATCTTTCTCGAGGGCGAAAGAAGCTTAGGCTTTCTATCATGAATGGCCTTGATATGGGTAAAAAGAGCTAGCAGATAGATCTGCAAGGAGAATAGGGATGAGTGAATACAGAAATAGTGAATATATTGAATCTATGAGTCAAATAAAACTTTCTGATGATAAAAAAGAAAATATGATTTCGGAGCTCATGAGGATAAGCTCAATCAGAGGGGAAGGCACGATGAGAAGAATTGGAGTGAAGAGAGCAGCAATCATAGCTGTAGCATGTATTGCCATGTTTGGAATTGTAGGATTTGCGTATAAAGTGGCAAGTGGAATTGTGAGCCATTCAATACTGAATCAGTATAGGAATTTTTCGGATTTGCCAAAGCTTGAAGCGGAAGCCGGGATAGATGTAAAAGCACTGGAGAGATATGAGAGTGGATATAAATTCCAATCAATGTCGATTAGTAACATTACAAATTACGGTGAAGATAACGAAGCTACAGAGTACAAAGGGATAAAGATTTCTTATACAAAAGAAGGGATTTCCAAGCCAATAGGTCTGTACATGGAGGACAGCGACTACGCGTCTTTTGATAATATGGATTATGTTGAATGCAAAAATATAGATGGCGTGGATGTGTACTATAAGCTAACACAATATAAGTGGGTACCCGGTGATTATGAACTTACTGATGACGACAGAAGACGTATGGATGAAGGCAGTCTTCAAATTTCGGTGGGGAGTCAGAAAGTAAGAGAGACAACAGTTACAAATCTTACATGGACCTTAAATGGTGTATGCTACGATATTGTTTATACCGAAGGAAAGCTTCCTGCTGATGAATTATTTGAAGTAGCCGGCGAGATAATAAATACAAAGTGAGTTACTGAGCCTTACAGTTTGAGTCGCTAGGCCCAGTGACTCAAACTGCAACGGACCCAGCGACTCACTGACTTCAAAAACGCTAAGGTTCCTATAATAAAGGTGCAAGGACACGCAGACAACAATCAATAATTCTGAGAATATAATTATTATTGATTTCATTAAGAGTTCTTTGTCTGCAACTTTCAAGGCTTGTTTCATAATCTTTTTTCAGTGATCCAATGATATCTGCCTTGTAGAACAAAGAATTACATTCGAAGTGAAGGAACAGGCTTCGGTAATCCAGATTTACCGTGCCGATAGTTGCAACATTGTCATCAGATATCATAGCCTTAGCATGTACGAAGCCCGGTGTGTATTCATATATTTTTACACCGGCCTTTATCAAATCCCTATAATAACTTCTGGATAGACGATATACCAATTTCTTGTCCGGAATCCCCGGCATGATGATCCTGACATCCACACCTCTTTGGGCGGCTCTGATGAAAGCATCAAAAAGTGCATCCCCCAGCATTAGATACGGCGTATAGAACCAGACATAGTTTGTAGCCAAGGATAAAATCTCTGTATAGAAGACATTGCTGGTATGTTCTTCCCTGATTGGAGAATCATAGTAAGGAAGAATGAATCCATTTTCTTTGTTCGCAGATTCCAAGTATACCGGAGTCTCAAGCTCCTCTTTGTTAATGAGGTCGTTAGAGAAAGAGTTCCAGAACTCCATAAACATATAAGTATAACTTTTCACTCCGGGTCCGGTAATTCTGAACCCGATATCTTTCCATTTACCAAATAATTCCTTTTCATTAACATATTCATCTGCCAGATTGACGCCACCACTGTATGCAATCTTGCCATCAATGACCATTATTTTTCTGTGATCGCGATTGTTAAGCTGTGTAGTTACAAAGAAAAGAGGATTGAAGGGTATGCATTTAATTCCCTTACGATTTAGATCCTGAATGTCCGAAATAGAATATGTCGCAATGCTTCCCAAGTCATCATACATGACTCTGACGTCAACTCCTGCAGATGCTTTATCAGCCAGAATATCAGTTATGGTATCCCAAAAAATCCCACGCTGTATAATAAAATACTCAATAAAAATATATTTCTCCGCCTTTTTGAGATCATCGCACATATCAGCGAACATATCCTCACCAAAAGGATAATACTTGGAGGTGTCATTTTTTAGAAGCGGAAAGCCTGTGGTCTCGCATATTCGCTGCACAGACTGCCCAAGCCTTAAGTCTGTCTTCTTCAACTCGTCCGACAAGTCTTCTTCCCCAACATACGTAGCAACTGCCGTTTTATCAAAGGCTCTGGATAGCTTCATTTTGAGCCTTCGTCCTGTACTTTTATTACCAAGGAATACGTATAATATGGCACCCAAAACGGGAAAACCCAATATGATCACAATCCAAAGTATTTTATATGAACTCTCATCTCTCCTGGAGATTAAAATTAACACGAATAAAACCGCCAGAACAGTAAACAGTATTTGTATGATATGTCCTAACTGTCCACCGACGGCAGTATTTAAGCCGCCTAAAAGAAGTGCATACCAAAATATCTGTAGAGCTATAGCCGGTATAACAAGCAGTAATCGTCCAAAGATTTTTTTCATTTAACGCTCCCTTTTTATTCGCCGTATGCTAGTTAAAAGCATACTAATCAGTTTATTAAGCAGTGCCTTTTGGTTCTTTATTAAATTATATTATAATATTTCGGCGAGAAAACCCCTTCCGTCAGGTTGGGGATGAATCGCTTAGTTTTTTCGCTTTTTGTATTTTCCGGATTTTATATATTTCCTTTTGTGCTCATCGGTTCGCTGTTCTTCAATGTATTTTTTGACTGTCTCCATTGAAACCGAGCCGGTAGTCGCACAGAAATAACTTGCGCTCCAGAAAGGTGAATCACCACACAGGTATTTTTGTATATGTTCCCTGTAGTATATGTGGACTTCCTTTGACAGGTTGGATTTCAGGGAATTGATGAGCTTTACAGGCGCTACATCTGGCGCCATGGATACGAGAAGATGCATGTGATCCCCATCTGTTTCCGCTGAGAGAAGCTCACAGTTCATCCTGCCGCACAGATAGGCTGCGTGATTCTTCATAAAATCTCCCATCTCATCTGTTATGACTCTTTTCCTATATTTGGTGACAAAAATGATATGATATGTCAGCTGATATACAGAGTGTGATCCTCTATTGTATCCGTCCATGTTTGAATCCTTTAAAATAGTTCTAGATAGAACAAGTGTTTGTATATTGCTTTGATTTGTGCTATAATACATAGTATAAACAATGACGAAAGGAATTTCAACTGTGTACAGGACAAGGCAGTTCAGGATCAGCAGAAAACATACTCTATACAACTACTGTCGTAATATCTGTGGTGCTTCTGCAAGACTATACAACAGAGCAAATTTCATTCTAAGGCAATATTCATCGGCTGTCAGGGCAATGGATGAGTTCAGGCCTCTTTTTCCAAATCAGATGGAAG
>JAEEGH010008388.1_pt1 | contig 24445 bp, 49 predicted proteins | sample 9134181 | NCBI WGS metagenome assembly JAEEGH01 (sample SAMN16246544, study PRJNA631951) | gut metagenome | biome: gut microbiome; feature: rumen; material: DP-attached | host: Bos | place: Iran: Karaj | collected 2018-10
CACCTTTATTGTTCCAGATACTTATGATGGCAAGTTCGTTTCAGTAATCAATGGTAAAAGGATAGGACAAATTAACAACGCCTGCTGGTTTACCAATGTAGAACACGCCAAGCGCAACACACCCCTCGACCTCTATAAAAGGTACTCTTTTGCGGACTATCCTAAATACGACAACTACGATGCGATAGACAGCAAAACGGATGAAATCCCTATGGATTACGATGGTGTGATTGGTGTGCCCATTACTTTCCTTGACAAGTATTGCCCCAAGCAGTTCGAGATTATCGGCATAGATAGATATGTAGAGGATAACCCCAATTATGGTCATAGATTTAATCTCAATGGTAAAGAAGTTTATGCGAGAATTTTAATTAGGAAACTTTCCTAATGAGCAACCTCTTATACACACCCCTACCGTTAACTTCGAACTGACCAACAGATGTTCCCTTACCATCCAAATCGTGTTCGTGCCCGATAATTTCGAACTATTAGACGCTTAAAAAGTGATATAAGTTTAATCCGGCACGGTCTTTGTATCAATAAAATTTGAAGTTAAACATAAAAACAATAGCAATATGAAAATCGAACACAAAGTTATCACTATTCGTGAGATAGCCAATGGCTATTTCGATGATGCCGAAAACGGAGTCGTTGGCTTCGGAGGCAACCTTAACATCCGCCCTGCGTATCAGCGCGAGTTTGTCTATAAGGACAAGCAGAGGGATGCGGTTATCGAGTCCATACGCAAGGGTTTCCCTCTCAATGTAATGTACTGGGCAAAGAACGCCGATGGTACATACGAGGTACTTGACGGTCAGCAGCGCACGATTTCGTTCTGCCAGTTTGTCAAGGGCGACTTCTCCATCAAGATTGACGGACACCCCAAGTATTTCCACAACCTCACCGACGAGGAGCAGGAGCAGATACTCAACTACGAACTTATGGTCTATACCTGCGAGGGCAACGACAAGGAACGCCTCGACTGGTTCCGTACCATCAACATCGCAGGCGAGAAACTCACCGACCAAGAACTCCTCAACATCAACTACACCGGGCCTTGGCTCACCGATGCCAAGAGGATGTTCAGCAAGACCGGATGCAAGGCATACAAGGTTGGGCAGAAGTTTGTCAAGGGCAGCCCTATCCGGCAGGAATACCTCGAAACCGCCCTCGACTGGATTAGCAACGGAGAGATTGCTGAATATATGAGTGAGCACTGCAACGATGCCAACGCCAACGCATTGTGGCTCTACTTCAACAATGTAATCGAGTGGGTGACCGCCACCTTTAACACCGACAAGTATTACCGCAAGGAAATGCTCGGTATCGACTGGGGTAGGCTCTACAACACCTACAAGGACAACTCCTACGACTTCAACGCCCTTGAAAAGCGCATCAAGGAACTGATGGAGAACGAGGAAGTCACCGAGAAGAAAGGCATCTACGAATATGTGCTCTCCGGCGAAGATGAGAACTTCGCAAGGAAACTCTCCAAGCGCGCTTTCTCTATGGCAGACAAACGCGCAGCCTATGAAAGGCAGGGAGGCATCTGCCCCAAGTGTGGCAAGTGGCATCCCTTTGAGGAAATGGAGGGCGACCACATCATCCCTTGGCACAGAGGTGGAAAAACCATCGGCGACAACTGCCAAATGCTCTGCAAGAAATGTAATTGCAGCAAGGGAGGTAAAGCAGAATAACCATATTCCTATTGTTTTTGAAGGGGTGGGGAATTTTCTCCACCCTTTCTTTTAACTTGGCACGGTCTTTGATAGGATATAAGTGTAAACCAATTAAACTAACAGAATTATGTATGTAGAAACAATGCGCCGAGGAGAGGCAACGGAGTTGCTGGCTTGCTCAAACAATCAAGACAATCTTCGCAAGAAGATGCGTAAGGACATCGAGAACTTCATCAACGAGGTTTATGGTGAGGACTGGCAGGAAGATGCCGATTGGCTCACCAAGCCGGAAGATGTTGAGGACTTCTGGTCTGACGAGGACGATGAATACGAAACCGTATTCCAGATAACCGAAGTGGAAGAAATCTAAAAAAACTAACGATATGAAACTGACAATTAACACCACAATCACGCAGGAGAACATCAAGCGCACCGAGCAGGTGCTGATTGACAACGGTATCGAGCCGGACGAGGTGGAAACCGTACTCCAAGCCATCGGCTACACGCTGCTCGACACCGAACTGTATGGCAACGAGGTTGCCAACGAACTCCACAACAAAAAGTAACCGAGTTATGAATGTATATTTCGCAAACCCTTTTAAGTGTGAACTGAAATTCGACCTCTTTACTGTCTATTGGCACAAGAGAGAAACCGAATACGGTACGATTGACAGGGGTTTTTCAATCACCATCCTCAACCTTACCATCAGCCACAACTGGATAACTGATAAAAAGTAATAGAGTTATGAAAACCTACGAAGTAACCCTTTTCGTTTTGGGATTACCCTACAACGAGAACAGAACAAGAGTAGTCACCGTTGAGGCCGAATCGCAGGAAGAGGCCGAACAGAAAGCCCACGATTGGTATGTTGCCGATGGATGGGGAGTGTATGATTCAAAGGAAGTCACCGAAGTTTAACCTCAACAAGAATAAATTAACAACGAATATGGAAAAAAGAGTACAGGAACTTATCGAGCAGTTCAACAACGAATTCCCTTGTGGGGACACCTACGAACTGGCATTGTTTATCTATCAAAAGGCACAGGAGGACAAGGTATGAGAACATTCATCGTAAACTACTCCTCTCCGAAAGAGTGGAAAGGCACTTATCAAGTGCGTGTCGAGGACGGCCCTATGGCAAACATCAAGGCATCGCAAAAGGTGCACCAGTACCTTGAAGATAAGTATGGCAAGGTCAAGGACAGTAACTGCACGGTCTTGGAGGTCTATGACAATAAGATACAGAAAGTAGCACTCTGACAAAATGGCAAAACAACTGACAAAATGGCACAGATTAAAGCAACCACTGCAGAACTTATCCTTGCCAGCGCAAGGGAAAGATTAGCGAACTTCATCGGGTTTGAAACCCAGATGCTCTATACCGCCCTCTACGGCACACTGTCGGCTAATGAGGAGGCTTGGGTAATCACGGACTCCGAGATTGACAGGGTGACTGACAAACTGTCAGTGAGGCTCGAAGTGGACAACTCCTACCTCGATGTCGAGGACAGGACATATGAGAGCCGGGATATAGAGAGCATTGCCTACTATGGTAACGGTGAGGTAACCTTTACCGACACCGAGGGATGTGACTACACCCCGGATGACTTCACCCTCGAAGAACTTGGCAAGATTGCCAACGCCCTCGAAAAGGCATATACAAAGAAAGTGACAAAATGACAGTGACAAACTGTCAGTAAATAAGTAATCGAATTATGACAATGACAAAAGTAATGGCGTTCTACAACGCCCTCGAAGCCCAGAAAGGGATTCTGGTGGATGTCCTGGGGAGAATGGAGAAGAGCATCGTGGATATGCTCACCACCCTCAACACCGTCAAGAAAAACCAAGTCTGGATATACCTCGGTCACGAGATGGGGATACCTCACACCGTTGTGGATTTCAACGATGAGGACGAGAACGGTATAGCGAAGAGCAAGGTATTCGACTACATTTCTGTCAACCCGGACACCGGGGAACTGGTAGTGATGTTCGATAACGGTACTGTGAGCGACCGTTTCTCCATCGATGACATGGCGTACCTCACAGAGGACTTGCTGGCCGAAGTGATGGACATCTACACGAGCAAAGAATAATTCCATATGTTAGTTGTGTTTGACCCCGGGGGCGATGAAAATCTTCCCTGGGGTCGTTGTTTCTGGCCCGATTTTTGCTATAGTATTAGTGAGGGGTGGAAGTAGCACCTCAAGTATAACTTTAGATAGAAGATAGTATATGATTGTACCGAAGATGACAGAGGCGGAACTGCTCAAGGAACTTGACCGGGATGCAGAGTGGGTAACAGACCGTCAGCCCGGTATCTGGAAGAAGTACCGGAAGCAAATACTCAAGGCCGGCTATGGCGACACGCTGCTGGCCCAGACTCACTATTGGACAGAGCGTAAGAACAGTGTCTGGGTGATATGGTTTTGTGAGAAGTGGAAAGATGAAGTGGCAGTGCATTCAATGGTATTGCACGAGGTAATGACACCGAGGGGCTACGAGTATATCGCGCCGATATGCAACGGCAACGGCGACACCTCCACGATAACATTCACTCCCCACGCCGTTGACAGGCTCAAGGAACGCAGTGGGATGTCGTTCCCAGAATTCAACAAATACTGCGCTCTGAACAAGAAAGGCAAACTCTGGATAACGACCTATGAGTACGAGGGAGAGGAGAAGTTGGTCTACTCTCTGGGTGAATACGGTCTGTTTGTGCTCACTCCCGGGCCTTGGGGCTTCGTGGCACAGACCTATGTAAATAAGGAACTGCTTTCTGATGCCCAGACCGAAACTCTGGAGGCTGACCGGGAAAATGATATGATTTACAAGAAAAGTGCAGCCACCGGGAGAAAAATTTCCCTCCGGCTGCCAAATTGGTACGGTCTTTGATAGATATGTTAGTGAAACCAACACACTATCAGATATGGAAAAGAAAATAATCGAATTAATCAAGCGACACTACAAGACTGCCAAGATTGAGGGCATCAACCTCGAAGATGGAGTTGTTTACCTGTCCGGTCTGTTCCGGCACGAGGCATTCGTGGCGAAGCGAATCCTCGAAACCTATCCGGAAATCCGGCGCGTCGAGTTCGTGGGCTACATCACGAATGTGTTTTCGAGGGAAACACTCAAATGGCTGGGATATTTCAATAACTAAAAAACTATTCGAATTATGATGAAAGACATTATCAGAAAAGAGGAGACCGACTGGAGGACCGAGTACGGTGTCTACGCAATCAACAGGGATTCCCGGCTGGTGGAGAACACCTCGGCGGTCCAGAACTACACCATCGAACTCTACACCGATGAGGATGAAAGCCAGGTCAGCGACAGGCTGGCACAGAGGCTCCACGACGGTAATGACTACGACTACGCCCTCTACGCCAAAGACTTGAGGCTGGTCGGCTTCGTGTACTACGATGAAGATAACCTCAAGAGGCTTTCTGATACCGACATCAAGAAGCTAATCGCCGGGGAGATAATCCAGATGTTCAACAACAACATTATGAACGAGGAGGGCTTCGAGCCTTTCGAGAGCTGGCTGGAGGACGGTGATGTACTCAAGGATATGGGGATGTCGCTGGAGGACCAGAACAGGGCAATGGCTCTTGTCAGAATAATCAACGAGGAACTCGACCACATCGGCGTTGTCCTCAACACAGTAACAAGATAGGTACTCAATTGAGTACACTATAATATAATAGGACAGGATTATGATTACAACGAAAGACAAAGCCGGTCAGACCGTCTATATTACCTACACCAACGACTGTGGTGAGAACGAAGGTGGTTTCTACTGTGAAACCTACTCCGACGAGAACTGCGACCACAAGATTGACGACTTCTGTATTTACCCCGAGGACATTCCCGGGGTAGACCAAATGTCCTATGACGAGAGGTGCAACGCCATCGACGACTACTGCAGGCACTACTACGACGACGAAGTGCTGGATTTGAACTGGGAGTTTTAGTCTGGCACGGTCTTTGATAGGATAGAAGTGTAAACACAAAACGACAAGAAATATGGATATGAAAATTTACAAAGCCCTCGTGGGCAAGGACATCGCAGATGCAGAGGAAATCCTCTGGAAGTTCGGCAAGGTAAGATTCGTGGATGAAAAAATCGACGATGGGTGCGATGACGAGGGAAGCGAGGACGAATATGTGATGATGCGCTCATACAATGTCGGCAACCACTATGTCCGTATCTACTACGGAAACAACTCCGGCACTATCGGTGATGTCAGCGTTAGCAACCAATAAACAACAAGCAATATGGGAAAGTATGTAGTAGTAACTTGGCCGGAGAGCCAAGACCTTATGAACAAGCCCGGCTTCCGGGAGAATTCTTACCTCGTGAACGACGATAAGGGAATCGAGGACTTCGGCTCGTCTGCCTACTTCGTAGATGAAGATTGGCTTGCACAAGCCCCAGAGGAAACCACCGACGCTGATAAGCAGTCCACCTGCGAACAGGCGTACTTCTCTGTCAAGGATGCTCTTGAAGAAGATGACATAGCAGAGTTCGACAATCCGTTCACCATCTGTGACGACGAAACCGCAGAGAAGTTTTATGTCGCTGTTGGCAACGAGGACATCCGCATCGTAACCGACAAGAAGAACGCTTACTTCTACTCCGAACTCTCTCTCGATGACCGATATGCGATAGCGCAGGTTATCCTCGATGGTGAGTTCACCGTATAACAGACATTTCTGTTTTCTTCATTCATATTCTGTTTGGGGGAGGGGCGAGGATTGATTTTCCTTGCCCCTTTCTTTTTTTTGGTCCAGAATTTGTAGTAACAGAAGTACAAACCTTAAAACACTATTATTATGAAAGTAGAAATCTATGTAAAGGAAATTTCCTATGGGATTATTGTAACTGAAGTCCCGGACGGTGACGAGAACGCCGTCTATGACAAAGCCACCGATTTATACGGTGAGGGTATGACACAGTGGGGTAAGTTGGACTTCCAAGTGATTGATTGGAAGAAAGTGGAATAGTGGCACGGTCTTTGTAGCATCAGAAGTGTAAACCAATACTATATGAATATGAAACTTGCAGACAATCCGAATGACTTTATCCCGGACTTTGAGCCGCTCTGGAAGAAAACCATCGAGTATGTCAAAGCCTATCAAGGAGAGAAAGGGTACATTGATACCCAGAACAACAACAAGCCAGCGAATGACACCATCTATGGTATCTCGTATGACCATATCAACCTCTGCACCACCGAGCAGTATGTCTATGGCGTGCGTGTAAGGAAAGAGGACGGAGAAGATGACCTCCAAGTTCTCCTCGAGCCTATCTGCTCCAACACTCGCCCAGTCTATGAAGATGCGGATTTCACCAATGACTATGCTGAATGGGTATCAGTAAGGTGGAGTGATGTGTACTATGTCCACACACTCATTAGCATCGCCGAGAGCATCTGGGAATATGTCGAAGAATAAGTAACCGAATAAACAATCGAATATGAAAAATGTAAAAATCCCCAACAAGGTGGCAACCAGTCTGGAACGCCGGGCGTATCTGGACATCATCCACGATTCCATCAAGAAACTCGGTGAGAACTACCACATAGTTCACCTCACCGGGTACGAGAACGACAATCAGCGTGTGGCTTTCCAGTACGCCGGGAAGAAATGCAAACTCTACGCAGTGTCGCTGCCAGACTTCGACAAAGGTACTATCGTTTTGGTAGTCCAGGCAAAGAACGGTGGCGAAAAGGAGGAACTCTGGGGTGTGTCCGCAGAAGTGCGTGACCTGCGCCTCAAAACCCTCGACAGGATTGCATACGAAGTGTACGACTATTGCAAGGGGGAAGATGACCGGGACTACGAAGATGAAGTCAAGGACACCCTTGCCGGATGGATGGATAATTACCGGGAGAGCCTATGAAAGCATATCTTGTAAACTTTTCCGCTACCACCAGAATCGTGGTCGAGGATGACACCAACCCTCTCGATGATGCCCTGCTTTTCCAGAGGGTCTGTGACGCTGCTCGTGAGCAGATGATAGACAACGGTATCGGGTCTTACCTCGATGCCGACAACGCCACCATCAACGAAGATACTGAATGCCCGGCAGGGACATTCGCCTTTGACGAATCAAAAGCAATCTGATTGGCACGGTCTTTGAAGTAAACAAAGTGTAAATCAATAAACACTACCATTATGAAACTCAAGACAAACACCACCGAAGTATTGGATGACATCACCACCTACGCAAGCCGGTACGGTGACAATGCGCTGGGCTGCGCTCTCCTTGATATGATAAGGAAAGGAGAGATACGCCTCACATCGGCACAGACCACTTCCCTCTGGGAATATGGCGGAAACACCAACATCCCGGAAGAAAAGCCAGCCGAGGGAAAGAAGAAGTATGTTTTCCGTTTCCACACGCACGGTTGGACTGACATCACCGTTGAAGCGGAGAACGCGGAGGAGGCAGCCGAACTCGCAAGCGACAGGTACAACGAGGGTAAGTATGATGATTCTGACACCGACTTCGAGAATATCGATATGGAAGATGTTACCGAATACTACGAGGAGAACAACATCCCCAAATAAAGTAGTCGAGTTATGAGCATCACCTACTACACCAATCTAATTGGTACGGTCTTTGTAGTATGTAAAGTGTAAACCAATAAACAACCTATTATGAACGCAAACGGAAACAAAACCATCAAGGTCGGTATGACCGTTATCTACCGGGGAAGTTGGGGACACGATGCCCCCAAGCAGGCAAAGGTGGAGAGTATTGAACTCTGCCCCTGCGAACACTGCAAGTATGGCGATAATGTGCAGGAGGCTGACATCGCTGACATCCGTCGGTGTGTTATGGACTTGTCCGACGGTCACTGGTGCTATGGCTACCAGATTGACGAGGTCAAAGGTTTCATTGACTAAATGACAAAATGAGCATCACCTACTACACGGAGCATCACCGCAATGCCAGCAACACCGCCACTATCATCATAGAGAAACGAGCGGACAAGTACCCTTGGGGGTGGAGTTATCCACTCTGGAGGGTACTGCTCAAGAAAGATGGCGACACCCTCGCCCAGAGGATTAAGGTCGCCCTCAAGAATAAACCGTCGAACAGGACAATCGAACAACTAAAACAGGAATTATAATGGAACTGTATTGCCCATACTGTGGCTCAAAGAATTTTGAAGCCTACGAGGACAGGTATCACTGCCTCGACTGTGACTACCTCTTTGATGAGGAAGATATCGAAAGGGAATCCATCCGTCACCAGATAAGCCCACTGCTCAACGGTACGAGTGAGGAACATCCCCGGATTTGCAGCATTCTGGAAATCGGCGAGGAGGAAGCACAGGGGCTATCCAGCCTCGAACTCCCGGAAATCGACAAGGCGTTTGAAATGGAGGGTGAGGGGACTATCTGGTTTCACATCTACGGTGAGGATGATTACCGTAACTTCGATGACTTCTCCACGCCAGACCTGCGAAAGATACTGACAGGACTGCTGACAGATTGTCAGTAGCCGGTGACAAAATGTCAAACCTAAAAAGTAACTGAATTATGACCAAGAAAGAGATTACCCGGATGTACCGGGAATGGCGTAAAGCCAACAACAACCAGAAGCCCAACCGGGCTATTATCAAGATGTACTGGGAGGACGAATCCCCGGAGGAGGCTCGTGTTGATACGATATCGCTGCGTGGCTTCGACATCGACACAGAGCAGTGCCCGGATGACGCTATGATTCTCTGGTACGCTGGGGGACTTGAGGGGGTATTGGAACTCACCAAGCCGGACAACGGAAGCGACTTCGTTCTGACGGAAGTGCTGGAATTTTACAAGAAGTAATCGAGTTTTTTCATCCTATCAACTATTTATTATTAAATAAGTTGAGTGGAGGTGAGAGGTCACTCGACAGGGAAAATAGAGGACTTTAGATTGATGGACGCCTCTCACAATAGCCATCTTTCTACTGTTCTCTTTTTTTTAATATGATGACCATAGAGGAACAGAAAGCAAAGAAACGCGAGTACGATAAGATTTATCGTGAGAAAAACAGGGAAAGGATAGCAGAACAAAAAAAGGAATGGTATGACCAGAACAAAGAGCATAAAAGGGACTATGACGAAATCTATCGTAAAGAACATGTACCCGAAAGAAAAAAGGTTAAAGCAGACTGGAATATTAAGAACAAGAAAAAAATGTCAGAGTACAACAAGCAGTATTATAGCACACTTCCCGGTCTGGCCAAACGCCGAAAGAACCACTATGTCTGGGAAGATAAAAACCGTGGGTTTGACATCACCAAAACCGTGACTGATACCTGGATTCTGGAGAATATCCTTAATAGTAAATGCGTATATTGTGGTGATAACGAGCCTTCCCATCTTGGGTGCGACAGAATTGACGACAACCTTGGTCACGAGCCACAGAATGTAGTGTGTGCCTGCCCCATATGTAATTGGGAAAGGAATCTCGAGAAGCTATCTGTTGAGGAATTTATCGAATACAGAAAGACACACCCACGACTTAAGGAGAAGATGAATGACTACATCGATAGAAAAACAGGGGAAAGAAAGCCCATACCAAAGAAAAAACCTCCATACACCTAATAGTTTGGCACGTTCTTTGTATGTGTTGTTGTGTGAACATTAAACACAACTAATATGAAAGAAGTAATCAACAAGCAAGTTTATTGCCTCGTGGCTAAAACAGAGTTCTCTTTCTCTCTTGACAAGAGTAAAAAGTACACTATCACCAAAATAATAAGTGGCGGTGAACGCAACGACTGGTGCGACCATTATGTTATCAGGGCAAAAGGTGAGGCCCCGGTCGAGGTACGGAGTTGTGAGGTTGTCTTTATTCCGGACACTACCCTGCCGGAAGACCTTATGATTGACAAATACCTCAACGACAACGAATGTTATCACGATGAGGTTTATCATAGCGGTGGAAAACTCTGGGTTTACATAACTTGGGGGGATTGGAAACACTCTTTTGGGTGGCTTGACAATCTTATGAGGTATCTTGGATACACTCGCACCGATGAGGTAGTAACCGAAGAAAATGGTAGCGATTGCTACTCGGCAGTTCATGCATTCAAAAAAGTAACCGCATAAAGATATGATTACAAACTACGACAAACAAATAGCACTCCAAAATATTGGCTATGATGTCGAATATTTGGAAACCCTCTCCGGCAGCGCGCTGACCAGACTCTGGCTCGATGAAATCGCAAAGGCTGACCTCATCCACTGGGTAAAGGAAAAGGGCGAATACGATGGCGTATGCCACGTCCTGTGGTTGGATAACACTTTCTATGGCGCTTGCAACATCGCCGCCTACAAGACATCCCTTACTGACATTTTGGCACTGTACGCCGGGGAAGATATGACAGGCGCTGACAGTTTGTCAGTGCTGGCTGCCTCCGAGGATGACACTGCGCAGTTGTTCGTGGATATAACGGACTTCAATGCGGATGTAATCGACCGCATCTATGACTTCGTTATTAACTATAAAAAGTAATCAAATTATGGCATCATATACAATCAAGGCCACAATCACCGTAAGCGGTGACGGTATCCACTCCAAGCAGGATGTTAAGGATGCGCTGCTCGTTATGCTCAACGACTACGCTGACATGAACGAAGACGCTGCGGACATAGGAATACACCTCGAGACCGTGGCCCGGAACAGTTTTTAGACATGTGGACACTATTTATCCAATGAATAGTGTTTTTCATAATTCATAGTAGTTTTAGGTTTGGGTTGCCGGTTGGCTGCGAAGTTCACCGGCAACTTTTTTTATTTTTTTTTCTCTCAGAGATGAAAGATTGGCACGCCCTTTGCAGTATGTAAAGTAGAAACCAATTAACAACTAACATTATGCTTACAATTGACAAGTACAAGTATTATCAGCCGTCGTGCCCCCTTCCTTCCGGGGAAGTGGTTATGCCCTACGGTCTCCATTCATTCGAGGCCTTCCGGACCAGAGAGGACTGCGAGAAGTGGCTCGTGGCCCACAACTACACCCCCTCCAAGTGGGACATCTTGGAATATGCGAATGACGACATCGAGGATGTTATCCTGCTGGATGCAGAGGGGGACTGTGTGATGCGCATCGAAGCAGTCACCAGCGACGGTATCGCCAATATGCTGGCCGACGAGGTCTTGACAACTGCCGGGGGTTCCAACAACCTGCGCAGGGATGGCGATGAGGACCAGATATACACTGCCGCCCTTGATGCGGTGAACAACGCCATTGGCGCAATCGAGCAGAGGAACGAATACAACTTCGCATCCTACGCCGGGAACCCGGAAACGGAGTGGTACGACGAGGGCCGGGATGAAGCGGTCGAGCAGGTGATGCGCTGGATGACAGGACAGGATTAGGTACTCAATTGAGTATAGTATATGGAAAAGGACTTCATTCAGCTACAGAGGAACGGACTAGGCTTCCGTTACTTCTTCAACGCAGGAATCAACCCGGATACCTGTGTGTGTGATGAGGAAGGTATCGAGGTATTCGACCAGGACTTCAATGGTGGGTGGCATCTGATTGCCACCATCCCCACGAGCAAGACCATCAACGACATCCAGGAGATGACTGATGATGAATTCGATGATTTTATCGCCCAAAACGGAATTTTTTAACGAGTTTGGCACGAACTTTGATATAGTAAAGGTAAAGGGAAAGTTGAAAGTGGTGGAATGAGCAGACCCACGCAAAGGATGGATAAGGATTGACTAACTGCGCCGAAAAGTAGTAGCGTAACACTCAGTAGGATAAACTTCAAACCCCATCACCCTTTAATATAAACCAATAAACAACAAATAGTATGGGACAGTATTACAAACCAATTATTCTCGGTACGAACCGAAAGACCATTAAGGGGTTCTTCTATTCTCATTCTTATGGGAACGGTCTGAAACTCATGGAACACTCCTATCTCAACAACAACTTCGTCAGAGCAGTTGTAAACTATCTGAAAGACAACGGTGGGGCAAATCTCGTCTGGGCAGGCGATTATGCCGACGATGAACCCTACACCATCACCAAGAAAATCTCTCGCGATGATGCTATGAAAGTCTGGCAGAAAAAAGTAAGCGAGGGAACTACCCTGCTTTCTTTCGAAAAATTCTACGCAAGCAAGGACAAGAGCCTGTTCATCGAGAACAAGGAGAACGGAGAGAACCTCTATCACCTTGCTGATTCTCTGGAAGATGAGAACGGCAAGACCATCCGCAGGGCAAAGGCCGAAATAAAGCCCGATGACGAGAAAGATGGCGCAGAAGTCCGTTTCATCATAAACGAAAGCAAAAAGCAGTACATCGACCTCTGGTATGTCCGTGGCTTGGATATGCTTATCCATCCTCTTCCGCTGCTGACTGCCGAGGGTAACAACCGTGGTGGTGGAGATTACTTCGGAACAAATATGAGCCTTGTTGGCTCGTGGGCGAGGGACTTCATCAGTGTAAGGACAAGCGAGAACGGCCCGTGGGAGTTCAAGAAAGAGGCTGACAAGAAAGGATGGAAAGAGATTTCCCCTCTCTTTATAGAGCACTACACCATCAAGCAAGCCCTCGACCGTGTCGTAGAGTGCTACAACATCCTCAAAGAGGAAAACAATCTGTCCGACCACGATGTAGCCAACATCAAGGACAGCATCAAAGCCCTGCGCGACATCGTCAAGAAAGAAAAGGAAGTAGCAGAGGCCAAAGTAGAAGTCGAAGTAACAGAGCAGGCAGCCGAGCCTGCGCTCGCAGAAGCATAACCCATATTTGTTGTTGGTCAGGGGGCGCCACCGTGTCCTTTTTCTAGACGCCCCCTGATTTTTTTAACAAATAGGTACTCTTTTGAGTATATCTGGCACGATAGTTGATAGGGTATTTGTAGAAACCAATAAACAATACATTATGTGTCTAACCATCAAAACACGCTGGCATAAGACAGACAAGCCCAGCATCTTTATGGCCCTCAAGGCGAAAAAACCTATCGTGGCCTACAAACTCCTCGAGATGCAGGATGGCATCCTTGCCACTCCGTATCAGTACCTACCTATCAAATTTCGGTCCGGGCAAAAGACCGTAAAGGGAATAGGCTTCGAGAAAGAGAACTCATCACTCGTAAATGGGATGTATAAATTTCCCTTTGTTCGTTACGGTGTTCACGCATTCTCCCACAAGAAATCAGTGGAGGAGGCCTTATCCAACGCGAAGAGTATGGGATGGGACTTCCTCAACTACCGGGCGGTCATTCCTGCTGGTTCCTATTTCTTTATAGGAAGCGAGGGGGACATAGTGTCCAATAAACTCATCATCTTCGAGAACGAGGATGCCTACAACAAATATGCAGAGGCTAACGAGCCTTGCACACTCACAGAATATCTTAACCAAATCTAAACGAATTAGTTTTATGAGCCACTTTTCAGTTTTAGTCGTAGGGGATGTTGACTATAATATGGCCCCATTTCAGGAATCCGGTGCATACGGTTTCGACGAGCAGTACTTTCAGGACAAGGACATCACCGAAGAAGTTCTCAAGGACTGGGAGGAATACAAGAAGCGCGAGGACGGTAAGGACGAGTACAAGAACAACCTTGAGGAGTTCATCAAGTACTGGCACGGTATCGAAACCATCCTCGACCACGAGAGCGAGGTGAACACCAATCTGGATAACCAGAAGTACGGTTACGCCATCCGTCTGGGTAATGGCAAGTACAAGGTCATCACCAGAGGCAACCCCAACTCATTCTACGATTACTATGGGGACGGATACAAGGCTTTCCTCCTCAAGAATCCCGGTGAGAATGGCGAGCAGGTCTGGACGAACAACGCTCGCAAGGGGGACATCGACTTCAAGAAGATGTTCAACACTACGGTAGAGAAGTGCAAGGCGACCTATCGCAAGGCCCTCGCCCTCCTCAATATCCCGGAGGGAGAATTCCCCACTCTGGAACATACTTGGTCGTCGCTCGTGGACAAGTTCCATCCCACAGACGGTAGCGAGCCAACACTCACCAGAGACGAGGCCATCAACATCTACAATAGCCAGCCCATCGTAAAGGCTTGGGATGCCCTTGACCGGGAATCTCGTATGAAAGATTTCGGCTTCTTCTGCAATGTGGACGAGTTCTGCAAGAGCGAGGCCGACTACATAGAGGCCCAGTCCCCTCACGCCCTCTCTTTCGGTTTCGTGGTGAACCGCAAGTACACCTCCAACGGTGATATGGGCTGGTGGGCTATGGTCTCCAACGAAAAGGAGCCTACCTCTTGGGATAAGGAATACGAGGAGTTCCTCAACTCCCTCCCGGACGATGCCGAACTTACTATGTTGGACTGTCATGTATAGTTTATTGGTTGCGATTGGGCAGGTTTAATTCCTGCCCTTTCGTTTTTTTAGGAAATTTTCATCTCCGGAGCCAGGCTGGCACGGAATGTGTAGTACCATTAGTATAAACCAATAAACACCATACATATGAACGAAACACCAATCAGAACCGTTTCCTACAACGGACGAACCATCCACATCTATCAGGATGTTGACGCCGAGTCCCCTCGCGAATGGGATAATCTCGGGACCATCTATTCCAACCATCGCTCTTATAGCCCGGACGGTAAGAATATCGACGAGCTAATCGAGTCGGTAACCGACAACTGTCAGAATGTCATACCCTTTGACAAATTGTCAGAGAAGTACATCTATCTGAAAGTCTGGGCCCTCATCCATTCCGGTATCACCGTAAAGACCGGTGACTCCAATCCATTCTCCTGCCCCTGGGATAGCGGCCTCTTTGGCATCATCGCAGTGGACAAGGCCAAGGTGCGCAAGGAGTACAGAGTCAAGCGCATCACCAAGGCCGTACGCGAGCGAGTCGAACGAGTGCTCGCTGGGGAAATAGAGGACCTCGACAAATTCTATCAGGGTGACATAGTTATGTTCACCATCAAGGACGAGAACGGGTGCACCATCGATGCCTGTGGTGGTTACTACGATATCGATGAAGCAATCGAGGAAGCCAAGTGTTGGGTGGATGCAGCATAGGAGGAACGCCATATGAAGATATATTTTATCACCATCGACGATGTCTACGACTACTGCGAAACCAATCACCGTCCCATCCTAGTTACCACGGCCAAGGAGCGGAACGAGACTATCAAGAAACTCAAAACCCAGGCGGTGAAAGACACCCCCAATTGGAAATTGGAGAACCATAAGTCCAGCCCGGGTTTCAGCCTCTACCTTGACGGAGAATACTCCTGCAATCACTACAACGTCAACTCTTACGAGTATGAACTAGACATAACTAAAAAGTAATCGAATTAACAATGGCAAACAAGACATTATACGCGACATTCAGGATGAGGGGTCTGGCGCCTACGTTTCAGAGGCGCCGGGCTGTCCCCTGTGAAACAGAAGAAGAGCTTACCAAGACTCTGATGGAACTCTGCTCATATGCTGCTGTGGAAGACGTCAGGGCGAACCGCTGCGGCCGTCTCCCCAAGGGGACGATGATAATCGACCAAAATAACCTAGTTTAGGTACTCTTTTGAGTCCACCCATCAACTCTGGCACGATAGTTGATGGACTAAAAGTATAAACCATTAAACATATGACACCAACTCCAATCCAAATCATGTGCGAACTGGGTAACGGCAATTACCTCGGGCTCGCGGACATCCGAGAGAACCTCGGGCACGATGACTCCCTGCCGTATCAGGCGAACATCTTCATAATGGACAAGGACAATTGTCCCAAGGGCTCCATGGCATTCAAACGCATCGCCAGTATCTGGAACGACGGCTGGGGCGGCGAGAGCAATATCATCTCCGCCGGTCTCAAGGACAGCGAAAAGTATCTGAAGTACGCCGCTCAGCAGCTGAAGAAGCATCAGTACTACTACCGCGGGAAACCTGCAGGCAGCTATGACCTAGGGTTCACCTGTGATATGATGGCCAGTGTGTATCTTGACGCCTACAACAACAAGGCCTACCGCGCTCAGATGAAGCGCTACTCCTCCACTCTCTATCTCTTTGACGATGACGAGAGAGTACTGCAGAACCCGGATATGTTTCCGCTCCTGCTCATCAACTATAAGTAATAACCAGGGACACCGGCCAACAACCGGTGTCCATAAAAAGTAACCGAATTATGACAACTACAGAACAGCACATAGAAGAACTTAGGCTGAGTGTCTCCGACCTCCGCCAGGAAATATCCCAAACCACCGAAAAGATTTCTGCGCTCAGCCAGGAAATCATACGTTACTTCGTCAACCGGTTCATGTCCCAATTCCCAGGCGTGAAAAGGGGTGACAAGGTTACAGCAGTACTCAGGGACTGGGCCGGCAAGGAATCCACCGAAGTACTGTACCTCGGGGATGTTTACGTTTCTCCCTATACCGACGTTAACACCATGGACATGACCGACCTCCGGATAACGTTCTACCAGGTGAAGAAAGACGGGACTCGCTCATCCAGATTCTACGAAAGGCGAGCCCCCAGAATCGTGTCCCTGACCAAAGTTGAAGAATAGGTACTCTTTTGAGTACATTCTGGCACGCGATTTGCAGGCTCCTGTATATATGAGGCCTGCTGTGCCTCAACTAATACTTTAAACTAACAACGTTAACTTATTGGTATATGAAGAAATACATCGTTTTATCTGAAGGAACGAATGAGGTACCCGTCGCTAAGGGATTCGATACCCTTGACGATGTGGAAGAGTATATCCATACTCTGAGGGATATCGAACGTGGCGTGCAGGCTGAAGCCGTTGGACAGGATGTAGCTAAGCTACTCTTCGTCCGGAGCGTGGTAGACGTCATGTTCAAGAGGTACCCCGAGCGACCGCTGTCTGATTCCGGAATCGAACAGCCGTGGCGGTACTTCACCGTATCACCGAACCCGAAGGCGCTGGACATCCGCTGCTTCAGGCTCGACTATGACAAGAGAATCGTAGAGGTCCTCTACGGGGAATATATAAAGAATATTGAGGAGCTGCCTGTGGGCGCCGCATACGTGCTCGCCGGAACTCTCAATGAAGGAACATATATAGAAGGATTTTAATATGAGTAGAGTAAGGGTTCTCCTCAGCAGGCTAGGTGACCTGCAGGGGGATACAGAAAATGAGTTCATGAGGATGCTGCGCAGCAAGAATAGCACCCTGGTATCCGAATCCGGTGCCACAGTATCCTTGGTAGATGGACACGTGACCATCAACGGCGAAAGCTTGTATACGGTTGACATTGCCAAGGCCTTGGACATCCTGGAAGAGTTCCATAAAAGTGGTGAATACGATGGATAAGCTGCAGAGATATTTCCTGTCCCAGGTAAGGGACCGTAATAAGGACGTCATCCGTTCCAGGAGCACTAAGAGCATGTACTTCTGTTTCGACGGACACATAGTCAGAATCTCGGACCATCTCCCCACGGACTTCAGCCGGTTCGAGACATCCATCATATGGACCTCAGACCCGGACCGGTATGTCCTCCTCAGGAACAGGAACGGCCAGGTGGAAACCATCTCCTATGCCAGGGCTAAGACCATCGCACAGTCATTATCATTCCTGGCGCCTACGCTGTTCTCACAGCCCCTCAACAAGGCAACGTTCGTCACCGAGAAAGAGTTCTATGACAATAACGAGTGGAGCGAGTGCATTATGGGAATCCCTAAGGGGAAATTCACCGACGGCCAACTCCACGCCATCAAGAAGATGATTCAAAAAGTAACGAAGGCAAAATGAAGACACTGTACAGCATCGCCGTCATCCTGGGACTCCTGGTCCTTCTTGGGTTCCTGACCCATCACGACCATCACCATAAGAAGGAATTATAGATAAGTATTATATACTATGTATATAATGCTTATACTATAATACGCCGGCACGCACCAACAAAGTAATCGAATTAATGAGGTAAATTCTATGGCAAAGAAAAGTAATGAAATTAAACCAGGACTCAGATATCGGGGTCACGACCAGGACCCCTGGTATGTTGTGAATCTCTTCGAGGACAACGGGGAGACCCTCGTCGTCGTGAAGTCCTGGGCAAAGCACAGGCGGCACTGGATATATAAGGTGGAGATGAAGGACCTTCTCCAGGAGTGGTTGAACTACCTGGCAACATAAGGTTTAGGTACTCTTTTGAGTACACCAGGAAGGGTGGGAAAAATAAAAAGGCGCGGGGGCTTGGTTATTAAAGAAAAAGTATGTATCTTTGGAGTATAATACCTTGTAGTAACATATTAATAATTGTTGTGGGCGGTCACCTGTGATAGGGCACCGCTCACCCAATGAGAGGGGACACCCTCTTAACCCCGGGACCGTCGGGGTTGCGTGTTGCGCGTTGTTATACGATGGTGGCCGGTGACGGTGATGGTCCCGCCGGCAAAAACCTCCTGGGCATGCACAGGACAGAGGGAATGGTTTCAAGCACACTTCATTACTTTTCCGGTTCCCTTAATGCCGGAGTGGTGTAACGGTGCACACCTGGTACGGGCCTCGCTGGTTCTTGAAGTTGTTGTTACAGCGGTCTCCTGCCCCTCCAGTTAGATGGGGTTCGACTCCCCTCTCCGGCTCAAATTAGGTACTCATTTGAGTACATCTCAAGCAAGGCTTTAAGCCGGGGTGCCTAACTATAAATAAATGACTAAATTAGACCATTTAATGGAAAGTAAAACTTTAGGTAAATCTGTAGAGATTCCCGTAGACGTAGAGGGAATCATCAAGGACCTGGATACTATCCGTAAGGAACGTACCGGCAAGACCGAGGAGATTAAGCACTGCGACCTCCTGGAGAAATATAAGCTCATAGAGAAGGAACCCAGGACGAAATTCGAGTTTGGTAGCGAGCCCACATTAAGGGGAGCCGAGGCCAGGGATGTATTCGAAAGCCTCAACGATACCGACCAGGAGGAGATAAAGAAGAGCGTGGCCAAATCCCGGAATATAATGGAGGAATTTGCAGAGAGCGCCTTAGAGGCGTTTAAAGAGACCCAGAGGACCGGAAGTACCTCCGCCTTCAAGAAACTCTCCCAGGACGAACAGGAGGAGATTCTACGCGAGCTGAAGATAGTGAGGGAGCTTACCCAGAAAGACCTTCCTACGCCCAAGAACGACAAGGAAAAGGAATTCCTCAACATCGTCCTCAAGATGTTCTATACCTATAGGGCAAAGAACACCGACTACGGCTCCTCATTCGACGAGCTCTTCGATGAGTTCGGTATGACCTCAGCCCTCCTCAGGCTTAAGGATAAATACAACCGCCTGAAGGCCATCACCGCCAATGGTGACATTAAGGTGAAGGACGAATCCATCCAGGATACCCTTATGGACCTCGCCAACTACGCCATCCTGACACTTCTGAAACTGCGAGAGTAGCTTAGTTGTTTTATATAATGTTTAACACATGTAAGTGAATAAGTTTTTTCCAGCCTCCCCAGCTACTCTCGCCAGGGGAGGTTTTTTGGTATTGCCGATATTTTTATGTATATTTGTTCGTTGTTTAATTATTATTACTTTAAGTGACCATTGTCCCCATTCGTCGTGAGATGCGTGGGGATTTTTTGGATATTCGATTTTTATTGCTATATTTGCATACCCATTATGGAGAAATCCTATGGTGTATTCGTATCGCAATCCCCCCTAACCTGGCGGCAATACCCTCAGGCGGGGGTTTTTCTTATGCGAGAGAGGGGAAATATAATGGACCCTCGCAAGCAACCCAATCCAATCCCCCGTACTATTTATATAAGATAAAACTTATATAGTATGAAAAGATTCTTTGGAAAATTGCTTACGCTGGGGGAAATCCTTCTGGGATGCACCCTCCTCATCGGTGCCTTCGCAGGCGTCGCCTGGAGCCTTATGCTCAACATCCTCCTCGGTATCGCCGGTTTCTTCATCACCGCCGACGGTCTTGAACATATCGACGACCCTGGCCAGGGGAATAACAACGACACCCCCGCGGGAGCCTTTTAACTTGCCACAAACCGATTCCTCACGGAGTCGGTTTTTTTTTTCTTTACCCCCACGCGCAAAAAAAGGGGAACAATATAATTGCTCCCCATTAACGCTAAGCCCGCAGGATTCCTACAGCCATTTGTATCCCGCAGCCTCCTCGTGCTTGTCCTTTATATGCCACTCATCGAACAGCACGGCGTATACACGCCCCTCGTAGAAGACGTTCACCACCATCAGCTTCACGTTCCCCGCCTCGCCGTTGTAATACTCCCTGAAATATTCTTTCCTGGATATGGTGACCTCGTAGGGATTACTTACAGCCAGCAACGCCTCGTGACGGATGGTGCCATCAACCCAATCGTGGGATTTAACCTCACCGGTGATAAGGTCCTTCGCGTAGGGATTGTCCACGATATACCACTTGCCGATAATTCCCTTCGGCTCGCTCGCAGGCGGCACACCCTTCATCCAGTCCTCCTTCCACATCACACGGTAACGCAAGCAGGTATCCAACGAACGCACGTTCACGAATTCCCTCTCATAGACGTCACCGTCCTTGGTATATTCCACAACCTCCTTGTACGGCTCGCTCTCAATTACGGCCGGACGATAGTAAAGCCCCTGGAAGTTGTAAATACCCTCGTGCTGCAAGAGCTTCACCCAGCTGTTGTCGCGGGGGATGTATAACCTCCCAATAATTTCTTTTTTTTCCATATAATATTTTTCATTAAAATTTGCTCTACATATCACACTGCAAAAATCGTACCAAAACACGTTACGGACGATGAAAAAATTGGGGTCCCGGGACCGACCAGGGGGCCCTCCAACCCCCGGAAAATCCGGGAAAAAAATTTTGAAAATTTTGGAAAAATTTAACACAACGCACAGTTGGATTGGCCATTTTTCGGGCCTATTTCCGGGCAAAATAGCCCCTTTTTACTCCCCACTTAAAGCACTTCTTTACCACAACCTATCTATCTCCTTGTTACACAATACCTTACGCTATTTTACCTTAACCTATGCTTTGGCCATGTTACCATACCCTCCCGCTGTCATTATCATTCCCTTGCTGTCGCGCTTTTCTTATATCCTTAACTATTTATAAGTGATTAAAACAGAAACAGATTATGTTACAGAAGATACGTCTTACGGAAGAGGACTTACGATATATCGTAGCGGAAGCCACCTTAAGGGTGCTGAACGAATCGGAAATAGAGGAGGGCAAGTTTGCCCGTGCTCTCGGAGCCGCGGCTCTTGGTGCCGGTCTACTTATGGGGAATCCCACTAATGCCAATGCACAGCTTAACATTAAGAGCCAAGTGGTAGAGCAGCCTCAGTGCCTAATGCGTATGAGCACTGCCGGCGTATTCCTATATAAGGAGAGCGATGGTTTCCGCATTCGTCTTTTCAGCAAGGGTCTGGAACAGACCGAGAGGACGATGAGGCAATATTCCAAGGGGATTGGCCCCATAACGAACATCATTGGTGGTGTGGCATATCAGCAGTCCGAAAGGAATGTTGGGAAGGGGTATCTTTCTCTTTTCCTTGGGGCGGACCAGGCTAGCGCCGTTAAGACGCTGAAGCAGTTGGCCGGACTTATTAGCAATAGCACGCACAAGGTAGAGGTTGGACAGACCGATGGTGACGTAACGCTTACCAACAATACCAGCGATATGTTTCCCGATGGGCTTTGGGTTCAGCAGCAGGGGGTTGACGGATATAATCTTCTTACAAAGAGTGACATTGGTTACGCCCTGGAATATTTTGGGGACACCTATTATATGGAACAGGATATCCTTCCCCCTGAAGTTGAGAAACTCTCCAAGGAATACAACAACCTTAAAAGGAATTACGACTATGCTGCGGAGGAGATTTCCAACTCGGATGACGAGCAGTTTGTCTCCATTAAGAAGCAACAGCGCAAACAGATAAAGAACCGTATGTCCCAAATCGAGAATACGCTATGGGGGATGGGGTACAGGATTAACCAGTAATTACCACTCCATACCAACAACAAAGGCCGGACCTAATGGTTCGACCTTTTTCTTTTCCTCTCCCTCCTGCTGCTCATTTTTTTTCGCAGCCTGTTTCCTTCCCTGTGCCTATTTATCTATATATGTCTAAAAAAATTCAAATAACCGAAACCGACCTTCACTATCTTGTCAGTGAATCCATCCGGCGTATTCTCCGCGAGGGGGATTCGGAGTGGGACAATGTCCTGGATGGATTCGTCAAGTATCTGGAGGGGATTGGCAGGTACGGGCGTTTGGCTCCCGAGGGTTATGACCTTGGTGAGGTATACCGGGACGTTGGTTATCACACGTTCTTCCTGGGGTATGCGTCCGACGGTGAATTGGACGAGGACGGGTTCTATGAATTCCTTGACACGTTCTTCGACAAATACGGGAAAGGCGTATTGAAGGAAGGGTATGATGTCCAGGACATTTACACCAACTATTACCCTTCGGACTTGGAGGAAGCGTTGACTCCCGAGGGGCTTGATGCGTATTTGAAGGAGGTGGACGCCCGTGGCAAGGAGTGGTTCGAACACTTTACCAAGAACCTGACCTTCAACAGTGAGGGGCAGGTATATTGTGCGAGGGCGATTGTCCTGAACAGGGATTTCACTGTAGATAATTTTATGGAGGAGTTCGGAAATGGTGTTGGCATAAATTGGTCTTATTGTGACCGGGGTGCGGTTCCTTATTATGCTGACGGCGTTTATGGGCCCACGGTGATTCTGAAGGGTTGGGTTAATCCCGGGGAGGTTGACTGGGGGGAAAGCATCCAGGCGATTTCTGCAGACGAGGCTGAACTCAGGTTGAAATACGGTGCCACGGTACAGGTTGATGCCGTCGTGCACGAATACACGGATAGGCCTTTGCCTTTGAAGGGTAGCATTCTGCTGCCGGCGTAAAATAAAAACCCTCGCATTATTTGCGGGGGTTTATTGTTTTTGTTTAGTTAATTCCTAACGGTTGTTGGGTTATATTTCTGTAGCCATTTTATTTGCTTTTCTGATGATTAAGTTTTTGAGTATCTCTGCAGTGCCCAGCCTATCAAAGCCGGAAACGGGTTGCTCGGATTGGAACGAGATGAAATCCTTGACCACAAGACTGAGGCCATTATCACCGGGCACCATGGGTGACCCTACCTTCCAATAAATGTGGAGCACGTAGTATCTGCCGGCCAATCTGACAACCCAACCTTCTTCGTTCTCCTTCATGTTTTGGAAATGTTTCTTCTCAACAAAATCGGCGTATACCACGTCTCCTTTCATACCCCTTCTTACCTTTGTCTTGAGGGGGACCTGGTCCAAACCATAGGCGGCGGGATTGCTCATCACTTCCTGGACCGCGTTCTGAACGGATTCGCGAAGCACCTTCTTCACACTTTCCATAACCAGCTTCTTCAGCTGGGCCTCATTAAGCTTTGTTGTTTCTATGCTTGCAAGGAAATAGGTGTCGGCGCAGTGATAGATGTTTCCGCTTCCAGATTTTGTGGCGCCAATGAATTTTGCATCCTGGGGCAGCTGCATTTTCTTATCATCCCATTCACCCTCTCCCCTTCTCAGGGCCTCATCAAAGAAAGCTTCTGCCGCCTCTTCGGGGGTTGCGAGATTAAGCGCTTCTTGTACTTCCAGGGCACCCTCGTCTTCCAGACATATGGTGTATAATCTAACTTCGTGATTCATATCTATACCGTATTATTATACAGATAAATAGTCTTTAGGAGATAAAAAAACACCCTCATTTTGGGGGTGTTTCGAATGAAAGTGCGAAGTGGGTGATATCCAGATGGGTTAT
>JAEEGH010008390.1_pt1 | contig 24441 bp, 21 predicted proteins | sample 9134181 | NCBI WGS metagenome assembly JAEEGH01 (sample SAMN16246544, study PRJNA631951) | gut metagenome | biome: gut microbiome; feature: rumen; material: DP-attached | host: Bos | place: Iran: Karaj | collected 2018-10
AAATGAAATCTGTGGACGGAGCGCCTTGATGAAAATCATAAGCTTGTCCAATATGGAGCTTTTGGGACGGAAAGCCCGCATAGCCGCTTCCGCCATCATCTTGATGAAATCGTCCAAACTTTGGGAGGCGAAAATATCCATATAGATAGTCTGGATATCGGGATGTGTGGATGACAGTTCGTCAAACAGCCGCAGAATCAGTCCGGTTTTGCCGATGCGTCTTTGCGAGATAAGGGTGGTGTCGGTGTGGCCGGTGGCGTTGCGAAGCAGTTGTTGGAGTTCTTCTTCGCGGTCGCAGAACAATTCCTTTGTTTCGTACGATTTGATAATGAATGGGTTATCCATGACGGTTTGTTTTATAACGGCTGCAAAGATACACAATTTTCTTCGATTACGCAAAATGCGTAACGCAAAATGTGTAAAATGTTTTTTGGCAAATCTACTCCTCGAAACTCATCAGCCCGCCGATGATTTTTTCCTTTTACCGCCTATTCTTATCCCTCAAACTCACCTATATTCCCGCCAGCGGATACCCCCAATCACTCTCCATCTCCCGCAAGATTTCGCGGAAGACGGCGGGTGGGCGGGGACGGTGGGGGCTACTGTGGTGTCTCTTCGAGACGCTCAGTTTCTACCATTTAATCCCACAAATTCCTGAAATACTTGCAGAACAAGGTGATACCCTCCGAAAATGTTTTGGTCTCCTCTTCTGAGAGGCAATCCGTGTATTTCATTAGCTCAAAGGCGTCAATCATTTTCTGAATGGTGGCGTTCCACTCGCGTATGTCCTTAAAACCGCCAGGATGTCCGTGTTTGTCCAAATCCCTAAATGTGACGAGACGCGGGGCAATCAGACGGGCTAACGTGTTCTTCGTGTTCCACACCTCTTCAATCGGGTAGTCATGTTTGTGGCTCCAGTGCTCGCTGTCGGAAGTGTTTTTCCTCTTTGAATTCTTTTTCATTCTTTTTCGCTGTTATTGATAACCTTTAACTATCCCCGCAATCTTCCCATCCATCCTGTTCAGAAACTCCCCGAACGGCATGTTTGGGTCTGCGTGTTCCAGTTCCTCCTGATAATCAACCGTATGGAAGTGGTCCACCACGTTTCCGAACCAGGAGTCCTCAATGATGGGAGACTTTTGCCCAGATGCGGGCGGCAGCACCTTGATGACGTGGACGGCAAGGCCTTTGTGGTGGACTTTGCACCAAGTCAGATTCACGCTGACGGCCAGACATTTCACATACAACGCCGAGCACCCACATTTTTGAGGTTTGATCATATTGCCGGGCGAGTCCCACACGAGCAGCCACACCTCTATCTGTGGGTCGTAGTCGCCGTCCTCCTGGCAATACAGATATTGCTGCACGAAGTCGTGGTCCGACATCCACTCCGTGGTGAGGTCGTCCGCGAAATAAGACAGGACGCCTCTTTTGCACTGCTCGGCATTGAAGCCAACGGGGATGATGATGGTTTTGGTGGTCATAACTTTGCTGGTTTTGATGCGGCAAAGATAGGGCGGGACTGTGCCGGTTCGTGGCAGAGTGGAGTTGGGCCAGTTCTTTTTTCAACTCCTCAAGACCGTGTCAAAGCGCTTGGGGTTTGATGTTGGTGGGGGCGAGCCAAAAAGACTTCCTGACGGAAACTATACGTGAGAGGATGAGGTTGTGGCGGTCGGTGGTGGGCAAAGCTTGAGGATGGTGTTGTTTGTTTGTAGAGTGGAAGGCGGGGCTATAATAGCTTGCAAAGCTCATTATAATAGACATCTAATGGTTGTTTCTGCGATTCAAGATTGTCAATCTCCTCCTCAAATTCGTAATATCTTTCTCATAGTCGTCAATTTTGTCTTTTAAAGAATGGATATAAGCTTCATTCTCCGCTTTATTTATATTCTCTTTCACATATTCAATTTGGTATTCCAGTCCCTCAATCTCATCTTCTAGTCCCTCAATCTCATCTTTTATAGATGAAATTTTGTTGCGCACCCTATCTGTTTCTTTGTTGATCCGTTCGCACCTTTCCTTTTCGAGACTATTCATGAATTGGTTTATATCAATACATTCTTGTTCCTCCACATTGTGCTCTTCGACCGAGTCGGGATTGGCGACCGAATCGGGATTGCTTTCACTTTTTGCAGGGTAATTTATGAATGATACATTGGGATATTCTTCCCGTAATATTTCCTGCCAATCATAAGGCAATTCGAAATGGTGCCCCTTATGTTTTGTTACTCCTATTCCGTATAGTTCTTCTTTGTCGGCGAACAAAGTAGGTCGACTTGTTTGAGTGTTTTTTTCGAATGACACATAGTCATAGTTCCAAATTGAATCCTTATTATCACAAATATAACATAAAGCATCATATATGAAGGCTTTTTCGAATCGAGAAAGTGGTGAATCATAATCCATCACCCTAATGTTAAAGAACAACCATCTTTTTTCTTTTAGCAGTTCCTCTAAATTGACTGTCCTGTTGCAGTTTTCGTCATAGAAACGCCGAAAAGCTTTGCTTTTGACAATACGTTTCCATTCATTGGCAGAATATATGTTGCTATATGATGTTTCTTTCCAAAAAACAGAGTTCGAACCGTCCTCAGTTTTTGTATAAAAAAGAAGCAGACTTTTAAGGCGATTTAAATCCGGTGCAGAAAGTTGTTCCTCTGAATCAAATTGATAATTCATAATAGTTTAGGGGACTTCTGATTTGATACCATTTCTGTTTGTTCAGATTGTTTTATCTTTTTTTGCGAAGTCCGTTGGACAAAAAGCAGACAAAACGACCCTTCAAAATTACATTTTTTCCCCGAACTACAAAGACATTTCCTCACATCTCACTCAACCTTGCATTTTCGTCCTTCTCAATAATACTGATACACATTTCGATGTCGGCGATCAGGTCTTTCAAGAATCCTATTTTCTCGGACTTGTTTGGGAAATTTTCGGGGTGTGCTTCAAATTCACTCTCGATCAGTTCACCAATTGTGAACTCCCATCCTAAATCTTCCTCATTTGGGGCAACATAAAAATAATAATCGTTCATATTCATTATCCCTGGTACGTGTCGGGCGCAACGGTTAAAGGGTTTGTAATACGTTGGCAAAAATAGCATACAGGTGTGCAAAAATATGGCACAGTAGAGTTGTCGCAATGTGGTAGCCCTACATTGAGGTCAAGATGGTTCGATCTCGTGTCATGTCACCCCCTTTTTTCCGGATTTGCGTCTCTCGTCCTGCTAAATCCTCCAAAAAACCTATTTCAAAATTTAACAATTACAAAATTTATTAGTTAAATTTTTATGTATTTTCTTGACTGTCAACACCGAAAAAAATCTCACAAAACCCTTGACAAATGCCTTTTGTTGTTGTATATTTGCCGTGTAATTAAACATAGTTTCTAATCATCAAAATAAAGTGTTATGACGAATATCATAGAAATTGAGAACAAGATGATCACCCTGCGGAACCAGCAGGTGATTTTGGACTCCGACGTGGCCGATCTCTACGGTGTGGAAACGAAGCGTGTTAATGAGGCTGTAAGCAACAATCCGGAGAAATTCCCTAAAGGGTATATTTGGGAATTGGCCGCAGAGGAGATTGTGGCTTTAAGGTCGAAAATTTCGACCTTAAAGAAAACGGGGCGAGGACAACACTCCAAGTATCCTCCCAAGGCTTTCACAGAAAAGGGTCTATACATGCTGGCCACGATTCTGAAAAGCCCGAAAGCGGTGGAAACCACCATCGCCATTGTGGAGGCATACGCGAAGTTGAGGGAGCTGTCGCGGGTGATGACGGAAATCCCCCGGCAGGAGGAGAACTCCGTTGAGCAGAAAACGTTGCTTCAGCGCGGTGGGCAGTTAATGGAGGATCTGATAACAGACGTGCTGCCGGTCCAGAGCAGCGAGACTTCTTTCGAACTGAACCTCGCAATGCTCAAGTTCAAGCATTCGGTGAAACGCGGTGTTGATGAGGAAAGGGTTACCCGGTTGGAAGAGGAAAACGCAGAACTGAAACGGCGACTCGGGGAAAAGCCGGACTGAGAAACGAGAAACAGCAGGTAAAGGGGTTCTGCTACCACAGACACCCTCTCCGCTGCCCATCTTTTCCTCTTTGCCCCCATGCGCAGGGCACCATTCCGCCAGTGACGACAGGAACTGGCGGAATCTCCTCCGTTCAAGGACAAATTTTCACACAACAGACTGGGGCATACGTTGAGATGCTAATAGTCGATCAGAGCCTTGTCCTCTTGTTCAAAAGTGGGGAATTTGAATGATTCAAGATAGATCATAGTCGTTTGTTTTTGCGGCAAAGATAGTGCGGGATTGTGCCAATTCGTGGCATCGCGGAGTGGGCAGTTCTTCTCAACCCCTCAAGAGCGTATCAAAGCGCTCGGGGGGGTGATGGTGGCGGTGCAGAGCCTGAGCGACTTTATCACCATTAACATGTGCGACAGCACCAGATTGTAACGAAATCTATTTGTTATAATATCTTCTAGTTAAGTATTGATAAAGTTCAGAATATTTGTTTTTAATTGGTTGAATCAACTCTTGTGGGTCAATTCTAAGATAGCGTTTGTTTCCTTCTTCTGTCAGCATTTCCCTCCAAGCCACCTCCATACCTTGTTCCATTTCAAAGCGGCGATAGTTATGAGACAAAAGGTCCTTATTCTCTGAGGGGACAACATGCAAATGCAAGTAGTCATCGGCCTGAATACGTTCCTTATTTTTATTAACAATCATTTGTTCCGCCCATAGTGTTTGTCTCATCAACTGGTAGAATGGTTCTTGAAAATACAGGGAAGAACGATATCCATCTTTAGTCACTAAATATTTTGAATCGTTAATCAGGGTACTATATCGCCGTAGTCTCTCTTTTCCTTTCCCTTGATTTCCCTTTTCCATGTCTTTAGAATCTTCCAACGACTTGTCAAAAGAAGCATAGCTTTCCGTGTATTTCCATTCTATTAGTATGAGAAAAGTTTTATCGGATTTATGTTTTGCTATAATAAGTGCGTCTATAGATGTACAATTGGAACCTCTCTTTGGTTGTTCTTCATTAAGATGGTCCATGTCGGATACTACTTCAAAAGCAACATATCCTGGTTCTCGAAGCTCTTCTTTTTTAGTTTTGTTGTCACATTGTATTGGTAGAACTTCCTTGAATTCATCACATATGTTTTTAAGAATGTCAAGGACCATTTCTGGGTCATTTTTCAATAGAAAGAGATGATTTAGGCAGGCTATTTGTGAAGATAACAAATGCCCTGATGGAATGTGCCCTCCCCACCATGATATGCCAAAATCCTTGAAATATTGCATTACGTTCTCTCTGATTTCCTTATATAAATTCTTCTCATTACTTTTAAGAATGAAATCTCGTCCTATTTTTCTGTATATGGCTCCTGTGTCCGAATGCTCAAAAATATCGGTTTTTTGGGCCAATTCACTTTGACGTTTTCTTTCTTGTTCTCGATAATCACTCATGATCTTTATTTCTTTAATGATGAAATATCAACTCATTTCTACCAGCACCTATGCCGATTCGTGGCATTGTAGAACGCTTTGAATTTTTATCTGCACAAGCCAATTGTCCTGTCCTGAGTCTTGATTTCCACGAAGTTCCCGATTTGTAGGTTATCGTTATTGTACTTCAATATACCTTTGTCGTTTTTGATGCAGCAAAGATAAGGTGGAGGGGAGCAAGGGGGTGGCAAGTAAAGGCGGTAAACAAACCTCTCAATCCGATTTTCTTCTTATTGTTTGCAACATGCATCTATTAATCCTTGGTAGATCAACAATTTTTCAACCAAAACATCAATATTAACAATATTGTTTCCAAATAGATATTCAGGGTCAACAACAGCAATAGTCATATAAAGTCCAGCACCAAATCTTGCCGGTTTTGATATTTCATAGCGATTGTTATCTTTTGCTATCGACAATAATCTATTATGCATTTCTGTTCGAACTTCAGAACGATCCCTATCACCTTCATAGTATATTTTAAAACAAAGCTTTTGCTCTTCAAATTGAAGGTACATTTCCCCATCAACTATAGGGGTAAAATGCCACCATGCACCTAAAAAACCACCAGATGGGTTGGCGACATAATCCCAAGATGTAAGAGACAAGCGACATTCTAACTCTTTATAAAACCCTTGCCAAGCATACCAGTTCCAGTCTTTAACAGGTAATATTCTGAACCCTTGTGTTGCACTTTCAATTTTTTTCAAGTGATTTATAAAGTTTACTAGCAAATAGTTGTTCCCGCTATAGCTATCTAAACAATTGATAATATCAATACGAGAAATCGTTCTGTATCCTTTGTTTTCTATCTCTTTCAGTGTCGATAAAGGTTCATTTCCTGTTTTTACATAAACGAAGAAGTACTGGTCTCTTTTCCCTTTGTACCATTTTTCCACAATATCTCTATACCTCTCAAGTTGTTTGTCATGAATAGATGTGTTAGTTTTATCTTCAATAATGAGAATGGCATTATCATTAATTTCCGCCCAAATATCAATGTTTTGCCATTGTCTACCAACATCGACACTATTGATAGTATAATTCGTTTGTCCTATAAGAAGTTTTAAAAATGAACACGCGACGTGATGTAACGAACTATCAATGTCTTTATACTCAGGATTTGCCCACTGTAATAACCATGAAAGCATAGCATCTTGACTCAACTCAGATGTTGCAAAAGAAAATATGTTAGGAACGCTTTCTTTTGTCAAAGTGTGAATAGTCGGTTCTAGCATTCTATTTAGTTCCCTTAATTTGGGAGCATACATTTCCATATTTTCATTCAAATAGTCTTTTAAGGAATTTACACTGTCATCATCTTGTACAAATTCATCAAGATTGCTATGTTTACCATTTATTACTGAAACTAAAAGTGTGGCTAAATCCAAGACTCTCCACAATGGCAGTTCTTCACTTTGACGAGACCAACGTTCTCCGTTGTTGGCCCATCGCCAAATTTTAGCAGAATAATCTTCCGAATTCCATGTCGCGTGCCCTATAGACATGAATTTTGCATCGCCAGCATCAGCATCGTAATTTTCATAATCCACAGTGACAACAGGTTTGTGGCTAAGCCACCAAGGGGCTTTTTTATTATCCATATTTTGATTGATTTTAATATATTTCACTTATCTCTTTATCATCATACATTCAATGTCGAAAAAAACTGAAACTATCCTACACAATGCAATTTCACAGACTTTTAATGAATTTCGCGAAATTCCGAGTGTGATCCCATCTTTTTGAAATCAATGACAGCCAATTACCGGCTCAAAAAATCCTTTATCTGTCGTATGGATTGTTCGTAACCACCTTCTCCAACAATGCATGGGTGATTTATGCGAAAAACATCAATCGTATGCCCTGAAGGCATTGTTATTTTGCAATGGCGGTCATCTAATTTATCACCAAATTTGGCAACATAAGGATAAGCATGTGTTCCCCATACAATAATTTTATCAGGCTCTATTTCGTCCAGGTATTCTTTAAAGATAGATTCGGAAAAAATATACAGTTCCTCTTTGTCTTTACCTTGTCTTGCTTCCAAATTAAAATCTGGTACTTGGAGATAGTTGCAGAAAGCTAGAGAGTTCAACAAATTGCAACTTTGTTCAGTCCCTAGTTCAAATCCAAGATTTCCAGAAAGCATTTTCCCAAATTGTAGCCACGCTTTTCTATCTTTGGCTTCCCATGTTGTCTTACATTTACCCGTGCGTAATTCATCTAACATTTCAACATTGTCGTTGTCAGAAGTATATTCCATTGTCGGGTTCTTTTTGAATTGTTCACGCTCAGATGGGGTTGCGTGCTTCTGATGTCCTACTACCAATAGTTTTTTTCCGTAGATTCCTGTGGCATAGTTAGAACCTACAAATAGTTTTTGTTTTAACACAATCTATATTCTTTAAATGATAATTACAACTCTTACTTGTTTTTCCGAAGTTCGTTATACAAAACCTGAAAGAAAAATGACTCTGCAAAACTACATTTTTTCCTATAAATCCGCCAACGGATACCTCCAAACCCTCTCCATCTCCTGCAATATCTCTTGGAAGTCGTCGGGTAAGCAGGGCCAGATGGCCTTGAAAATCTCTTCCGGGATGTGGCCGTAGAAGGCCTCTGCGATGCCGCCCGTGATACAGGCAATCGTGTCGCTGTAGCCGCCGAGCGAGACGGATAAGCGGACAGCGGTCTCAAAATCTATGGCAGCGAAGTTGGTCATATCAGAGGTTTACAACAAAGGTGCCATATAGATCGGCAGGTATGTGATGCCATCCACTACCTTATAGTCCGCAGCATGAAGTACTGTGGGGGTCGTTATATAATCTCCAAACTTCTTCATGCATTTTGTCAAAGATGACAGTGTGTAGTTCTTGCCGCTTTTGACTTCTACAGGTCGGATGTTGTGGCGGCTGGTAACCTTTTCTTTCTGGAGCAGAAAATCAATTTCCATACGGTTTTCGGCCTCTTCTTTGTCGTAATTGCTGTAGAAAAACAGTTTTTTGTCGGTCGCTTTGAGCATTTGCGCCACAACATTCTCCACCAACATCCCCTCATTGATTTCCAGTTTGTCAAACATCAGTTTCTGGTAAATCTCATTGCTGACGATGCCTCTGGCGTTGAAAGCTAACGAGATGAGCAGCCCCGTGTCGCAGAAGTAGCATTTGAGTGTGGTGCGATCCTCGTTGAGTTGCAAACCGATATTCGGCGCAGTGGTGTTGTAACAGATGTTGACGATGCGGGCGTCGTCGAGCCAGAAGAATGCACTGTCATACTCCCGCATCCGGGCTTTATCCTTCAAGGCGGACAAGGTGAATTTCTTTTCGTGCTTTTGGAGTTGGCCGGGGATGGCATCATAGATGGCCTCAACGCGGGCCAAGGCAGAACCGGCATATTTCTTGATGTCGTTTTGGTAGAGACGCAGAATCCGCCGTTTTACGGCATCCACTTTGTTGAAGTCCTTTGATTGGACATATTCGGCCACGGCTTGCGGCATACCGCCTACAATCATATATTGGCGGAAGTAGTGCATTGCATCTCGATGGAAGTCACCCATGGGCTTTTGTTGTTCAAACTGCTTTTGGATGTAGGGCATCAGCACCTCGTTTCCCATAGCCCAGAGGAACTCCTCAAAATCCATCGGATACATGTCGATACCTTCTTCTTCAGAAGGTATGACAATGTTCTCCACGTTTTTTTTGATGGAAATGAGCGAGCCTGTTTCCAGATAGTCGAAACGGTGGTCGGCGACCAACGTTTTGATGGCTTCTCGGGCACGGGGACATTTCTGCACTTCGTCGAAGATGATGAGCGACTTGCGTGGCGTGAGTGTCTTTTTGTAATGGAGCTGTATGTTTTGAAGGAGTGTGTCCACATCCTCCAGATATTCATCGAACCAGGACTTGACTCTGGCCGGTGCTTTGCTGAAGTCAATCATGATATAGGAGTCGTACTCGTTGCGGGCAAACTCCTCGGCGATATAGCTTTTTCCGATACGTCTGGCACCCTCAATGAGCAAAGCAGTAGCACCATCCTGCTCATGCTTCCACTGGACTAATTTGTCATAGATTTTCCGTTTCATAAATCACGTTTCCTAAGTTTTTCAAATAGGTGTTTCTACACCTTTCCAAGATTTTTTGAGGCTGCAAAAATACACATTTCCGCGATTTTTGAAAACAATTTTTTCTACAACTTTTCCCCTTTCCCCCGCCCAATCTTATCCACAAAACTTTCACCCCACATTCCCCTTCAGCGGATACCCCCAATTCCTCTCCATCTCCCGCAAGATCTCGCGGAAGGTTTCCGGCAGGCGGGACCACATCTCCTTTACGATTTCTTCGGGGATCTCTTGGTAGTAGGCTTCGGCGAGGCCGCCGGTGATGCAGGCAAGGGTGTCGCTGTCGCCGCCGAGCGAGACGGCCAAGCGGATGGCGGGGCGGTGTCGCCGAAGCCTGCTCTTGTGAGACGGGGATTCCGCTCGCTCACTGCGTTCGCGGCGGAATGGTGCGCTGCCGAAGGAGTCCAAAGGGAAAAGATGGGCGGCGGGAGGCTGGGGACAACTGCGTCTCGCAGTTGTTGACATACATCTGCGGGGACGCAGATGCCTCCATGGCCGCCCATCTTGTGCGCGGCGTTCATCAGCCGTTCCTTTTCTTTCCTACCTTGTCCCAATGGTCCTCGAATCGATTCATGGTGGCTTCTCCGAAACCGTTGCTTTTAACATCCTCCTTGAAATTCCGGATTTTCCTGCGGAATTTCCGGATGGCAACGAGTATCGGAATTCCGAAGAAGATAAAAACGATTACAATCACGAAGATATTTTCGGCCAACGTGTTGGATGGCGCTTTTGTGGTTTCTGCATACGCGGCGAGATTGCCGATGCCTAACAAAATCGCCAGAACAATGTTTTTAATATTTTTCATAATACTGATATTTTTTGATGAAACATGTTAACTTCTTCTGATCCAGGATTCTCCGTTGTTAGAGGAGAAGAACAACCCGTTTTCGGTGGTGGCTATCAGTTCGTCGTTGTTGACTACTAAGTCGAGAAATTCGCTTGTATTGGCGGCTCCTGTGCAGCGGGTCATCCAGGAACCTCCGTTGTTGGTGGAAACTTCCAATCTCCGTTTGTTCTTGGGGCTGATGCGGATCATCTCCCCGTCTTTGACAATCAATTGTGGCATAATCCATAACCCTGGTACGTGTCGGGCGCAACTTTTGGTGAATACTGAAAAACGCGGCAAAGATAAGGCAGGGGTGTGCCAGCGCGTGGCATAGTAGGGCTGCCGCAATACGACAGCCCTACACGTTGGAAGAAAGAAAAAAAGGGTTAAGGGTTTCACCCCGCGAAAAACGGCAATGGTTTTATTCAGCGGCTTTGAAATTGAATACGGGTTTGATGATATTCTCTACGCTTACCGTGTCCTGTATGTTGGCAAGAATCTCATCCTTAGGCTTATACGCCATAGGGGCTTCATCAAGGGTGTCGTTGGTCACGGTTTCGCTGTAGATGCCTTCCATGGAGCTTTTGAAATCTTCCAGCCGCAGTTCCTTGAACGCCTTCGCCCGGCTCATCACACGCCCCGCCCCGTGCGGCGCTGAGCAGTTCCAGTCGGCGTTGCCTTTGCCGATGCAGATGAGCGAGCCGTCGCGCATGTTGAGCGGAATGATGCACCGTTCGCCAGCTTTGGCAGAGATGGCACCTTTTCGGATCAGGTTGTCGTCACTGATATAGTTGTGTACGCTTTCAAAAGCACCGTCAGCAACTCCGCAAGTGGAATGGTTTTCCTCAAGGAAGTCTGTGATTAGGTCGGCAATCAGTCTGCGGTTGAGGCGCGCCCAACGCTGGCAAAGCCGCATGTCGTGCAGGTACTCGTTGCGCGGCTCGCACTCTAAATAACAGAGGTCGGGCGGCACGGGCGGGGTCTGCATCTTGAAATCGGTGTGCAGTTTGGCAATGGCGGCCTGTATCTCCTTTCTCCTGCCCTGACTTTTGTATTCCTCTATGATTCGTTTCTGTTGTTCCAACACCTTGTCCCACCCCGAAAGCAGTTTCCGTGCCTCCTTTTGGTACAGGTCGGCCACCTGTTTGCCTAAGTTGCGGCTTCCCGTGTGGATCACCAGATACCATTTCCCCTGTTCATCGCGGTCGAGCTCGATGAAATGGTTGCCGCCGCCCAAGGAGCCGATGGACTTGTCCAAACGCTTGCTCTCCTTGAGAAGCCTGTAGCAATACATCTCACGAATAATGGCTTTGGCCTCGGAATAGACCTCCATATACTTGTGGGGCAGCGGCAGGTATTGGTCACTGCGGAAGTCGCGCCCCGACGGTATGGCCTTCAGGATGAAGTTGTTGAGCGCGTGGAAATCAATGGATTTCGGCACTTCGAGCGGTTGCACGAGGATGCCGCAGCCGATGTCAACCCCCACAATGTTGGGGATCACTTTGTCACCCAGGCTGCCCGTAAAACCGATCACGCAGCCCGCACCGGCGTGTACGTCGGGCATAATACGAATTTTGCAGTCGGCAAACACCTTGACGGAAAGCAGTCGCTGAATTTGCTCAAGCGCCAACTCTTCTATGTTGTCCGTGAAGATTTTAGCGTCGTGATTTGGGATAGTTTTCATTTTTGAATAAGAATTTGCAAAGATAATAAATGATTGATAATGTTGAGCCAGCAAAGATAACACACCGGTATGCTAAAACGAGGCATAACAAACGAAGGGCGGGAAATTGCTCCCGCCCTTCGTTCCACTTCTTCGGAACACTACGGCAACTCTTTTCGCATTTCCTCTAATTTGTTGATTCTATTGAGGATGATGTCGCCAATATCTGTGTGTTTGTGGAGGTAATCACCAAGAAGGCGGCCCACCACGTCGTTAACATAGTCGTGAATGGTCTGCCCTTCGGGCTGCATCATTTCAGAACCGAGGCGGGTTTGCGCTCCTGTTTCATAAAGTGGTTCTTGCACCTTGATAGAGATGACGGCAGAAACAGCGTTGCAGATATCGTCTGTTTCATACCACTTGCCGAAATAAGTGCGGATTGTCGTAGCTAATGCATTACGGAAGGCGTTTTGGTGTGTGCCACCTCGCGGCGTATAATGTTTGTTGACGAAAGAATAAAATTCCTCTCCACAATTTCGAGTGGTGTGAGTGAATACAAACTCAAACTTTTCGTCTTGAAGGTGAATTGGCGCGTAAAGCATCTCCTCCAGTTTCGTCTTATGGCATAGGAGGTCGTACAAACCGTTCTTGGAAAGGATCTTCTGTCCATTGTAGTTGATGGCGAAACCTTTGTTTAAGCAAGCATAGTTCCGCAATGTGTTGGCAATGCGCTGTGACAACCACTGGTATTTACCGAGAAGGCTGTCGTCGAGTGTGAAGGAGATGGAAGTGCCGGAACGCTGGTTGCTTACTTCTACGGAGGATTCTCCGATGAGCTTACCGTAGGAAAACTCGACCGTCTTCATCTTCCCGTCTCGGAAACTCTGTATCTTGAAGTGGCTTGATAGGGCGTTGGTTAGCATGAGAGCCCAACAACCTTCATTTGGGTTTAAATTTGTCACGAGGTACATCAGCTTATCAAATGGCGTACCACATCCATAGTCGCGCACGTCCACCACATTGTCTTTGATGGTCACATCGATGTTTTGGCCATGTCCCTGTTCAGACTGGTCAACAGCGTTGTTCATCACCGCTTTTAAAAGTTCATGGATAGCATCATTTTGTGAGTCGCTATCTCCTATTCGCCTGCCAAGGAAAAAACCAGGGCGTGAGCGGACAGGCTCATACCACGTTATTTTGATTTCGTTGTTATTGTTTTTGTCAAGTTTTTCCATTAGTTTTGTCGTATTTGATGAATAGTTGGCTTTTATTTTTCTGCGGCAAAGATAACGCAAGACTGTGCTAATTCGTGGCATTGTCGGTGCCCGCAGATCTACGGCCTGCCAGCGCACCGCCAGCTGTAATTGGGAAGCACGTCCCGCCGGCCGCTGGTTGGAAACACAAGGGATAAGATGGAGATTCCGCTCGCTCGCTGATGCGCCCACTGGCGAGTTGGGGATTCCGCCTCGCCTTACGGCTTCGGCGGAATGGTGCGTACCTCCGTGTGAGACCAAGGGGGAGAAGATGGGCGGCGGGGAAAAACTTCCGTTGCCGGAAACTTTACGGCCGCCGCCCATCTTCTCCCCTTTTTCCCTTGTATGCGGCACACCATTCCGCCAGTGACGGCAGGAACTGGCGGAATCTCCTACGTTCAAAAACACATTTCCACAAAACAGTGGTGCCCGCAGACCTACAGCCTGCCAGCTGCGCGTGAACAGTGAATAGTGATCAGTGATCAGCAATCTTAACACGAAATGGCACCCCGTCAGGGGTGCAGGGTTTGGTGGAATGTAGCTGTTTACGTCTCCGCATTCTCCATTGCTGGCGCATTGCTTTGCCTTATGTGGTGGAGGTGTATCAGTTCGTCGCACATGGCAATTTTTTCTTCCAAATCGACACACTCCTCTTTCCATCCGTCAAGTTCGTATGAGAGGTCCTGATACTCGTCTGAATCCTCGTCCAAATTCTCCAGTCGGTTTTCCAAATCTTCAATTTCACCTTCGCAGTCATACATTCTGACAGACCAGCGTTTCCTGATGGTGATAATTTCGTCGATCCGCTCCTTTATGATGTCGGTCTGTTCCTCAAAGGAGAGGTTTTTCAGGTCTTTTTTGAATTGTAAAATATTCATATTATCGTTTGTTTTGCTTTTACTCTCTGTTGAACGCTTTTCTGTGGCGAGGTCTGATATTAAGGCAATATTCTATCATGGCTTTGTTTTCTTGTTTAAAAACAAGGAATTTGAATAATTCGAGATAGGTCATATGGAGTTGTTTTTTTGCTGCAAAGATAGTGCTGGGCTATGCCGGTTTGTGGCAGGGTGGAATCAATACCAGTCTTTTTCCAGTTCCCAATCGAGTAGTTGACCTTGCATATCGCGCAGCTCGCAGCAGGTGCAGCCGCCCACCTTGTAATTGCCAAGATATCGGACAGTCGGGGGGAGGTAGATGGCTCGCAAATTACAACAATTCTCAAATGTGCTGGGGTCTATCTCTTTTACGAAAAAAGGCATTTTGGCTGTTCCGATGGTGCTTGGAAAAGGGTAACTCTCATTTATGACGGCTTCAACCACATATAGTTTTCCGTCATATTCCACCCAATCAGGCAATAGCAGACCTGGCCCAAGCTCGTGTGTTTTTTCGGTGGCATACACAGACAAAACACCGTCAAAATAGCTGAAACCGAGCCGATGATGGTAATCATAACCATAAAAAGAATCCGGGTGCATATCGAATGGATAGACCTTCGTGAGATATAGAGGGAAAAGACAGGTGTCGTCATCTTCAAAGTATTGCAATCCGGTGATGTCATCTTCAGCTAACCGGATGGTATTCCCCTCGCACGACAAGGACAAGGAAGCAGTCTCCAGTTTTGTTATAACCCCTCGATATACTTCGGTTTTCGATTCTATTGTGATATGGTCCCCGACCTGCAGGTTTTCGTTAATGTACTTCAACATATCTTTGCTGTTTTTAATGCGGCAAAGATAAAGCGAGACTGTGCTGATTCGTGGCATTGTGATGCCCGCAGACCTACGGCCTTTCAGCTGACAGTGAACAGTGAATAGTGATCAGTGATCAGCAATCTTAACACGAAAAGGCACCCCGTTAGGGGTGCAGGGCTTGGTAGAACGGAGCTTTACGGCCGCCGCCCATCTTCTCCCCCTTTTCCCCAGTATGCGGCGCACCATTCCGCCAGTGACGACAGGAACTGGCGGAATCTCCTACGTTCGAAGACAAAGTTCCACAAAACAGTGTGAGTCATACTTTGAGATGGTAATAGTCGATCAAGGCCTCGTCCTCTTGTTCAAAAGTGGGGAATTTGAATGATTCGAGACAGATTATATGGGTGTTTAAGGGTGGTAATTAAGGACTCCATGAACTTGGTGACTCATGGGAGGGAGGTGTTTGTTTTTCCAAATCTACAAAAGCCTATTAAATCACTTAGTTTTATTATGCCTGCAGTTACAAACTACGGCGACTATTTCACCGTGAGCAGACGAGAATAAACATACGTGTTTGAAACATAACGGAGGATTACATAAAATAATAATCAAGAATTGGCCCATTCCAACAATTTCTCAAAAGCCTTTTGTGGACGATTTTCACCCACAATCTCGGGTGGAAGGGCATGCCACTCATTCAGGCCCCAACTATATCGGAACTGAGAACTGTAGGTCTGGAAAATTGGGTTATGGCCTGATTCGCTAAACAATGGATCACCTTCAATGCCTCCATAAAAGAGCGAGGTGAATCCTTTCTCCTTTTCCAGCCATCCTATACGCCATCCATTCCTAAAAAAATCAGTGACACTGCGATTCATGATGCGGCGTGTGAGCACATAGTATATGTAAAGTTGCTGCTTGACATTACGGATTCCGCCCAAGTCTTCATGTTGTTTTGACAGGCGAAGAATGGTATTCTTCTCTGATTCGACAAGGAAAGTTTCCAAATCCTTTTTCTTTGAATCCATATAAGCCACCGCCAGTGCTATGACTGCAGGATTCTTGCTGAAGGTATCATCGTCATACATCATTCGACGGGAGTCTTTGTAATGTGTATAGAGCATTGAGTCTAACAAATCTCCCCAGACTGATGAGAATTCGTTCTGGCTAATACGGTCATAATGCTCGTATAGATTTTTCAGCCGCTGAAGGTCGAATGATTTGACCTTATCATCCGACAGTTCAAAGGATTCAATGTTTTTGGCAGAAGATGTATAAGTTCCAGAAAGTAGATTCGTAATATTACCCCGTAACCATGTGTTATCTTCAATTAGCTCTATCGTCTCTACTGCTTCTATATATTGTTGTCGAAGTTGCGCTTTAAAATGTTCTTCACGGCATTGTGATTCACGAAAGCCTTCCAATTTGAATTCTTCCTCTGCAAGAGTCTCATAGACATGGTCAGAAGCACTCAACCGTTCAAGGCTGCACAGAATACGTGGCTGATCACGTTCAGACTTGTCTTTTGTGTTATAAATGAGATTTCGAATAACTCTTACAAAGTTTTTTAGTTCTGCAATATCTCCGTGACAGCGCAGGTATTTCAAGGCGGAATAGAGTATGACCATCATATCGATAGTCATGTTGTCTCCTTTTAGTGATATGGTAAGTAAGTCTGCAAGAGAGGTTCCTTTATTTTCCCACAACAGAATCTCCTTATTGTGTTTTGCAATTACGGGAATAATGTCTAAAGCGAATTGTAGGAAGTCTGTATTATCGGGGGAAGAATAAATAGCACGCAGGAGATTCATGTCCAAGAAATCGTCGGCATAACTCTCTGCTCTTGGCTTAGCCTGTTTGAAATACAAACAGCGAGTGAGGAATTTCAAGTAGTTCATGAAACATTGGTCAATGACGTATGTACCTTTTTTCTTGTAAGGCCACAAGTTTTCCACCCAGTTTGTTTCCATTTTATTCTTTACTTCTTCCAAGTGTGGATAGTCTTTCAGTATTTTGTAGAATTCCGACTTGAAGTTCTCAAAGTCTGTCAACACTTTTCCACGTGCATTCATTCTTATATAGAGCTCATCGGAAAGGCCAAATAGTTCCAACTGAACAAGGTAGAATGATAACAATCCGCCAGTAAGTGCGTTCAAAGTAGCAGTACCATTTAGCAACACTTCTTGTTGGCCAAAATCGTGGAGCATCTGCAACATTCCGCTCACAGTGCCATCGTTCAGCCATTCATTATCAAACCATTTCTGATTGATGATGTATTCTTTTATGTCCTTCAACTCTTCCGATGGGAAAGATTCGCTTAGCAGTCTTTCGCAGAAACTGTGAGACGACGGACGAGTCTCATAAGAGAATTTTTGCATCCATGAGACAATTTCCCCTAACCGTCCTTCCTTAACGGCCAGAAACCAATGAAGCAGCCACAGGGTGGTTAAACGCTGTTGCCCATCAACAGGAATGAAAGCAGACTTGCCATCTTCTTTACGCACGTTACCGTAAACAAAATCCAATTCCACGGGAGTCTGTGTGACGAATGCTTGAATCAAGAACTCCACGAATCTGCCACGTACTTTCCCTTCTTTTTTGCGCCCTTGCGCATAATCCCGTTGGATGATGGGAATTTCTATTTTGTCATATTCTTGACAAAGGGACATCAATGTATGTTTGCTACTCATAGGTCTGTCTTACTTTTAAAATCATTAAATACGTTTTCAATTTCTTCGATGTAATCGGCTTTATCACGCGTGCTCCAAAAATAGGGCTGGTTATCTGCTTTGCTGTAGAGTTTTAGAAACACGTTCCTTGTGCAAGGTGGAATGAAACTTCCCTCTCGCTCCATTTTTATGATGCGGTCACGTTTCACAGGGAAAATGGCATTGTTCAACCGCGAATTATCAGGGCACGACAATAGTGCCATATTCTCCAGCTCATGTTCGGTGCCTGTGGAATCGAATGCTTCTACAATCCTAACCCTAATGCTATTAAACGCATCTTTATCAATCTTCTCTGATGCTAAAATGGAACGTAGTTCTGATTTGTACTCCGATATGTTGGTAATTTTCGGTTGCCCGTCTTCACCTATTCCTTTGTCAATCGTATTGATATGCTCAACAGATGATAGTGTGTCTTCTATCCATTCTCGAATTGCTTTATCGTTCTGCATCGGGTCTTGTGATTGTTGGGCATGGATGTGCTCCAAGCTCCATTTCGTACTGGTCCTAATCTTATTATACAAATTAAATGGGAATCGTAATTGACTGTTAGATTTCATTCGTTCCACAGAGAGGACATTGAAGAGAAGAAGTACTCGTTTCAATTCTTCTTGATTACTGTCATAGGACAGTTGCTGAATGTCAATTTGCTCAAGATAGGTCTTGATTTTCAAGAACAACTCACGCTTAAATGATTTCTTGTCGGTTTCTGAAAGTTGCAATAGTTCTGCTAACGAGATTCTCCCAGCTGACAATAGGAAACCCACATAGTGGTAAAGTGTCCGTTCTTTGAACCAATAGCGAAAACGCCCGAAAATTTCCTTGGTCTCTTTCCATAGTTCTGAGGAACGCTCCGACGGTTTGTTACTATTGCGTATCTCTTGTTCAAACCACTTGTAAGTGTTGTAGTTCTCTGAGTTTTTATTATGTGCCTGTAACTCAAAAATCAACTGAATATGGTTAGCCATTGACTTGTCTGTTAAGAAACCCCATACTTCGGGATTCCTTAACCATTGTTCTATCTCATACCATTCATTAGAGAACTCCCCTTGGCGTATCAGTTGCTCTCGCTTCGTATCCCCCTCTATACAGCTCATTAGCAACGCCCTCACGAGTTCTGCATCTTCAAGTGGAATTTTGCCAATATTCAGACGGTTGAAAATGTCTATTTTCTCGGTCTCTTGCTCCTTGGCATTTTTTGATTTCAGAGCAACCTCATACCAGATAACCTGTACTCGGTTTAACAGTTTATTCGCGAAGTCATCAGGATAGCCGATGTCCTCATTCTCTTTCTGCGCAAACCAGCAATCAATGCAACTATAGGCTTCACTCATGAAGTGGAAATCTGGAGTGTCATGATTTGTAATTCCTTTAGTAAGCGAGGACAAAAACGAGTTACTTGCTGGCCTCTTATCGAACGTAATTTCAAAATGAGGTCTTTTTAAGCGTTTTAGTATCAGATACAATGTGATTAATCGCTGTTGACCATCTACTAATTCCCATTGCCTTAGTCCATTTTCATCGGTTTGAGCAACGACGACGATAGGTTGTAAGCAGTAGGATTCATTAATAGCACCTGGCTTGTTCTGACTTTTCAGAAAATCATCAATATCTTCCAGCAATGCTTTAACATGCAGTTCGGTCCATCGGTATCCACGCTGGTAAGATGGAATGCTATAGTGTTCCACCTTAACAGTTCTGTTAGGAGTGCTATCATTACGTATAAGCTTTCCTATTGGACGAGTTCCTATATTATTCATCAATTATGAGGGACTTCCATTATTTCACTTTTCACGCCGCCTCCGTTCATGTTGCGAAGTCCGTTAAACACCATGATATGGAAACGACCCCGCAAAACTACATTATTTCCCTTTCACTCCTTCCCTTTCGCAAAAAAAAATCTACAAATCCCCCAACGTCCCCCCAAACCTCCCCCTCATCTCCCGCAATATCTCGCGGAAGGTTTCCGAGAGACGGGACAACATTTGGAGGGCGATCTCTTCTGGGATTTCTTTGTAGAAGGCCTCGGCAATGTTTGGAAAACAAAATCAGTGAAAAGCTGACGTATCAATGTGCCAAACAAGACGGAATCCACAATCTGAACCTTTGTATTTAGCGAAAGTACTGTTGCGCTGTGTTATTCGACAATATACTGAATATAAATCACAACAGCCCCCGCGAAGCACTCTGTCGGCATTTTTATCTGGATTACTTCCATAATCAGAATACCTGCTTTGGCACCATTCCATAACATTACCACACATATCGTACAAACCGAGTTCGTTGGGGAGTTTTCCCTTTACAGGATGAGTGCAGCAATGATTTCTTTTCATATCTTGTGTGTTCTTATCTGCATTTCCATCCATATCCGGTCCAGACAAATAAGAATCACCACTATTTCTCCAATACCATGCCACTTCATCAATATTACTGCTGCCCGCGTATTTTAAATATTGGCTTTTAACGCCTCCTCGGGCAGCGTATTCCCACTCAGTCTCAGTTGGTAAACAGAAAAAAGGCCTGTCTGGGAAGAAACTATTCAACTTTGTTATAAACTCTTGACATTCATTCCAACTAACATTTTCAACTGGTCTATCAGAGCCTTTGAAATGAGAAGGATTATTTCCCATCACAGCTTGCCATAGCTCTTGAGTTACTTGAGTCTCCCCTATATAATAGTCGTTAAGACATTCAAGATGAACAGGCGATTCGTTATCGGCAGCCTCTTCATCATAGTTCTGAACGGTTGAGTCAATTCTGATTCTTTCCCAATTTAATCCTTTTGCTATTATTCTTTCCCCTCTTTCTGCTCCCATATAAAAATTACCTCCCTCAACTAAAATCATCTTAAAAGAGACACCTTGCACTGTAAATGTTTCTTCATTTCCCAATTCTAATACTTCTTTTATTGTCATATTTGAAAAGATTAATATTTGTGAAATAATTATGCGAAATTACAACTCCCCTCCCGATCTCCCCACGCTCCCCCGCCAGCGGATAGCCGAAAGCTCACCGCATCTCTTGCAAAATCTGGCGGAAGATGCGGCGGGCAATAGGGACGGAGGGTGTTGGTATGGCGTCTATACATTGTCACATTGGTATCTTTATTTTGCCAATATGGGAACATCTAATTTGTGCCGACAAATCAAATAATGGATTCGTTTTACGATAGCTGCATCAGGAACAGAGACGGAGAAACGATCACGACAGTTGTCCATCACGTATGCGATGAATGCGAACGGCCCCGAATCCGGATGTGTGCGTGCTGTTTCAATAATGCAATCATCCATAAAACTCTCTGAAAAAGCTCTGATATCGCCTGCTTTTACGTCATAAAAACGAAACGAAGATTTACTTTTCTTCCACCTGTGCCATTGTTTTCTACAATATTGCAACTGCTCTTCACTCAATGGTTTCGTTAAAGCAATCATATTGTATTGGGCTATATCTTTAGGGCTGACATATTTCATGTCAATAGGCACGAGCCGCCGATGCTTTTCTATAAAGCCTGCACAATCTCCAATATCAATTTGATAAAGGTTCTCTTTGACAATCACCGACATCAGGTATAGAAGTAACAAATCGGATGCAGAATTACCATGCCATACAATGATTTTGTCATAGATCGAGTAATCGTTTGACAAGAATTGTTTTAGCTTGCCAAAAAGCTTATTATAGGTGCGAAAAGACTCATACGAGGTGCGCGAAGCCATAGCGAAACCTAACTCTTTGTCAGAAAAGTCTTTGGGGAGATATCCGAATGACAGATTGATAGGAAGGCACGTTACTTCCTCCTGCAAGTTCATTTCACAGAAGCCACATATCAGCGAACTTCTTACAAATAGGTCGCTAACAACGTGTAATGTTCGTTCTTTCATGCAATGTGACATTTGATTGTTTTTTGAGGCCGCAAAATTAGGGTGCGGGTATGACACAGGTGCCCGCCTGTTTACACGGTCTTATTGATTTCAATATGGATATCTGTCTCGAACTTGCGGACATAGATGAAGTCGGTGATGGCAAACTTCGTATGATCGAAGAGGTTATGGAAAGCACTGGTGAGGTGCAGGTCTTTGGTCAGCTCTTGGTCAAGCCCCTCGTTCCAGTTTGGCGGCGGACAGTCCATACCCGTCAGTGCATCGAAGCTCATTTTGATGTCGGCCGGAAGTGTCAGCGTGGGCAATGTCACACCGTATTCATACAGCGGATTCCAACCGCTGTCGCACAGCGCGTTCCAAAGATCCTGCCGGTCATCGCCTTGCACAGGATGAAGCGCCGGATAATCATAGCTGAGGAAACATTTGGCCTCCAACTCCATCTTGTTGCCAAAATCGGTTTTGTCTTTCATGCTGTCCCATATCCGGTGCGCCCTGTCGAACATTTCGCGCAAGGCAACGGTGAGGGCATCATTGAACGCGATGATGTCGGGCAGAATAGCCTCCTGATGAGCCAATGCTCTGCGGTTAATCAGTTCTTTCCTCAAATTCAGCAAAAAACCATAATCTGGATAATCGCAAGGCTCTTTATTATACGTCGCAATTATTTCTTTCTCAATGATTTGAATATCGTTATCGTGTATATCTATCATTTTTCTGATTTTGTGAATGAAAATGTAACAAGGCGGGGATTTCCCCGCCTGCTGATTACTTCGGTACAAACACGTAGGTTTTGTTGCCCACTATTTTGGCGGTGCCGCCCAGTTTGCGGGCCGCATTCATCAACTCGCTCAATGTTTTGTACTCTTGGCTGTTGCCGTTCGGGAAATTTAAGGTGTACATGATTCTAACCCTGATTCGTGTCGGGCGCAACTGTTAAAGGTTTATAATTCGCACGCAAAAATAGCACCCACGTATGCCAAAACGTGGCATAGGGAGGTGAGAATGGAAAATTGAAAACTGAAAATTGCAAATGGGGATTGTAGGGACGCATCGCATGCGTCCGTTCACGTTCGTCCGTGTGTGGCCGTGTGTGGCGTCCGTCATCGCACCCCGTCAGGGCTGCGGGCAAAAAGGAACAAGGTTTTCAACCCGCCGCAGACGCGGATTTTTAATTTTTGGTTGCGCTCTCTACCGCATACAGGGGGACATTTTCCATCCAAGATTGTTGGATATAAGGTTTTAAAGAAAAACGCATCCCCATCAAATTCTGCTCTTTAAAATCCTCATTCACAAATAGGTACAAAGAACGACTGCGCACGTTTTCCTCCGCTTTCACCTCAACGGGCACGATACGATCCTCTTTCTGAAACAGGAAGCCAACCTCCATAGTGGAATTGTCTTTGCTATAGTAAAACACGGAACTGTTCGGAATGGTTTTAAGGTGTTGAAGTACAAAGTTCTCTGCAAAAGCCCCCTTGAACTCCACAAAGGCGTTGTTGTCCAGCAAAAGCATGTTGGGATTCGCCTCAGCCATGCAGGCCAATAGTCCGCAGTCGAGTATATAGAGTTTGAATGCGCTGTTGTCGGCATAGAATTTGAGGGGATGAACCGGTTTGTTGCAACGTTCCACACGATAAACCAAGCCAGCGTCCACCAGCCATTGTAATGCCAGTTCGAAATCTTTGGCGCGCGCGCCCTTGCGCAAGGAACTGTAAAAGAATTTCTTGTTTTCCCGCGCCAACTGGGCCGGAATGCTCTGCCAAACTTGATGGATTCGCTGGATCTGGCTCTTACTGTGCTTGGACATATCGTGTGAGTATGTCTCCAAAATCTCCCGTTGAACCTCGCGCACCTCGCGCACACTTCCAGTCTCAATGTACTTCGCTACGGACTCGGGCATCCCTCCCACAAAAAAGTACTGTCGCAATAGTTCGGTGAGCTGTTCGTTGTGCAGCTTCATCGACTCCCAATCCTTGTTGTCAAGCACTTCCAGCAGACGACGTCGTCCGCACGCCAAAAGATACTCGTTGAATGTCATCGGGTACATGTTGATGGTGTGAACCTTGCCGACCGGAAACGACTCTTCTTCACGGAGTTGTATGCCTAACAAAGAGCCAGCTACAGCCACGTGCAGCGAATTCAACTCCTCGCAAAAGTACTTCAGCGAGGTGATGGCGTTTTTCGCCTCCTGCACCTCGTCGAAAATCAGCAGGGTACGGCCCGGCTCTATGTCGATATCGAAATACCGTTCCAATTCTGTAACAATCCGCTGGGCATCTAAGTCGCGGAACAACCGCTCACAAATACTGTTACGCTGGCAGTTCAAATACACCACATTGGCGAACTCCCGCCTGCCAAACTCTTGCAGGATGTACGTTTTGCCAACTTGACGTGCCCCCAGCAGGATGAGCGGTTTCCTGTCGGGACGATTTTTCCAATGCAGCAAATCCTTGTAAATGGTTCTTTTCATTTTCACGTGTATCTTTCACTGCAAAAATACACTTTTTTTGTGTTATTTCAGATTAAAATACACACTTTTTTTGTGTTATAATGATGTGTAAAAATACAATCTATTGAAATACAATAATTTAATATGATAAAGAAATTCCGCCAACTCCTTGCGTCGCTGGCGGAATGATGCGGTGCCTTAAGCGGAATCATTGTCGGAGTAATTTGCAAATTACTCCCGCGCCTTGAACCCAATTCCGCCCTCCTTCTTCCCGTCGATTTTCTCGTATTTGCACAGCTCCTCGATGCCGGCCAGGTCGG
>JAEEGH010008393.1_pt1 | contig 24438 bp, 23 predicted proteins | sample 9134181 | NCBI WGS metagenome assembly JAEEGH01 (sample SAMN16246544, study PRJNA631951) | gut metagenome | biome: gut microbiome; feature: rumen; material: DP-attached | host: Bos | place: Iran: Karaj | collected 2018-10
TGCGCTATCGGGAGCGAATCCAGACCTTCCGCTCCCGCCAGGCACAAGTCCATAGGCCAGTTCCAGCATCCGCGAAACGATATAGGATACGCTACCGTGCAGGATCTCCCCTTCGTGGCAATGCAGGCGCAGGAAAGACAGGATCTCCATCGAAGCGGCGAGGCTGTTGCTCTTGCCGCTAGTCAGCAGGCGGATCGGCTGGTCGGGCAGGCAAAGCGAACCGTCAGGAGCCGTAAAGGCGGCCTTGAAAGCCCCTTCGGTCCCGCCGGTCCGGACATAGATCAGATTCAGCGTCGCATCGGGGCCGGTAAGCGGCGTCCGGAACCGGGCGGCCGGCGTATCGGCGCCGCAGCAGGGGCAGACGACGCCACCCCGCAACTCCCCGGCCACGACCATGCGGACGGAAGGGTCCGCCTCACGCATCGCGGAGACGATGTCCCGGATGAAGGATTCCCGGACGGTCTGGACCGCCGCTTCGGCGTGAAGTCCCGAAGCAAGACTATGGATGACTACTCTCATTTCGCTCTGTATAAATCATATAAGCGGACCAGTCCGTCGGCTACCCGGTCCACGCCTTCCTGGATCAGAGCCGTCGGGGCGGCCAGGTTGATGCGGATGAAACGGTCATCCCCATACATACGGCCGGCATTGATCCAGACCAGCTCGTGACGCAGGAGTTCCCTTTCGACTTCATCCGAAGCGAGGTCCAGCGCCGAGACATCGACCCAGGCCAGATACGTCCCTTCCAGCTCGCAGACCGGGAAAGGAAGGCCCCGGAGCCGTTCGCAGAGCAAGGCGTAATTGCGCCAGACAACGGTATTCAGTTCGTCCAGCCAGTGCGCGCCCTCGGGCGTATAGGCCGCCTCGTGGGCCAGGTAGCCGAAGGGGTTGGATTCGCAGATCTCCCAGTCGTTGATCACGCGGTCGATCCGGGCCCGCCAGGCGGGATCCGGGCAGATGACATTCGCCATTTGCAAGCCGGCCGTATTGAAACTCTTGGAGGGAGAATTCAGCAGCACGGCGCCTTCCAGGCCCGCGGGAGAAGCGCAGGCATAGGGCGTGTAGCGCATCCCGGGACGCACGAGTTCGCAGTGGATCTCATCCGAGACCACGATCGTGCCGTGGCGGCGCGCGATCTCGGAAACGCGGGCCAGTTCATCGGCCTTCCACACGCGCCCCGCCGGGTTGTGGGGGTTGCAGAGCAGCAGGATGCGGTTGGCGGGATCGGCGCAGCGGCGCTCGAGATCCTCGAAGTCCATCTCATAGGTGAAGCGCCCGTCCGGCAGGATGACCCGGATCAGAGGCGAAGCGACGGCCCGCAGGCCGCAGTTGCGGATGCAGGAGAAGAAGGCATTGTAGACCGGCGTCTGGATGATGACGCCCCCGCCCGGCTCCGACAGGGCCTTGAGGACCGCCGAGACGGCCGGGACCACGCCGATCGTATGGATCATCCACTCCCGCCGGATGGAAAAGCCGTGGCGGGACGAAAACCAGCGGATGACGGCCTCATAGTACGATTCCGGCACGCAGGTATAGCCGAAAACGCCGTGCTCCACCCGCTTGCGCAAGGCTTCGGCGATGAAGGGCGCCACCTTGAAATCCATGTCGGCCACCCACATCGGGATGACGCGTTCGCGCTGCTCCGGGGTCAGGTCCACACCCTCCGGAAGCGGGGCGTCCCATTTGAAACAACCGCTGTGGCGGCGATCGGTCAATTGTTCAAAATCAAATTCCATATCACATTGTTTCATTTCCGGTTTCGACGCGGCAGGAGGCCGGCGCCTTGCAATGCTTGTCCCAGATCAGTTCCCCGCAGCTGCCGACGCGGATCGAGCCGGAACGCGGGTTCTTGATTGACGTGACGGCCCCGCGGACGGTCGCCTGCACGTCGGAATACTCGAAGGCCAGGTCGGCGGAAGGATCGAAGGTACAATCCTCCAGGACGAGCCCCGTCGCGTAGCAGAGCGGCTGGGTGCCGCCGATGTGGCAGCGCACCAGGCGCAGGCCCCGGGAATGCCAGCCGAGGAACTCGCCGTCGATGCGCGAGTCATACACCGTCACGTTGTCGCACTCCCAGAAAGCATCCTTCGTATCCAGGTCCGAATCGCGGATCACGACGTCCCGCGCCCACTGGAAGGAATAATTGCCCTGCAGCTTCAAGTTCTTGATTTCCAGCCCGCTGGAATGCATGAAGATGTAGTCGGCCCGAAGCGCGCGCACGTCCTCCAGCGAGCAGTCCCGGCAGCGCCAGAAAGTCTCGGAGGCCGCATCCATCAGCACCCGGCGCAGGGTCAGCCGTTCCGCCTCGCGGAAGGTCTTGGGCGCATCGATGATGCAATCCTCCATCAGCATGTCCCGGGAGTACCAGATGCCGGCGCGGGCGCCCACCGTGAAGAGACTGTCCCGGACCGTGAAGCCTTCGCAACACCAGAGGGGGTACTTGCCTTCGAAACGGCAGCGAAGGGCCTCGATGCCCGCAGTCTCCTTGAGGGCGGACTCCCCTTCGTGGATGACGACCTCCTCCAGGCGCAGGTCCCGTTCGGAATAGAGCGGACGCTCGCCGCCGAATTCCTGATTCTTGATCACTTTCATATTTCTTGCGTTGTAAGTTTCGTTTTCATCCATTTCTCTCCCTGCGTCCGGATGACGAAGAGGATGCCGCGCAGATTGAGATCCACGAACATCGCGATCCAGTAGCCCATCAGTCCGTAACGCGGCGTCAGCACCAGCGCCAGGCCGATGCGGACCGCCCACATGCAGACCAGGTTCAGTACCATCGGCACTTTGGTGTCACCGGCCCCCACGCAGGCCCCGTAGGCCACGATCGAAGCGGCATAGCCTGCTTCCGCGAAGGCTTCCAGGCGCAGGCAGCGGGCGCCCAAAGCGACCACGTCCGGATCCACGCTCAGCAAGCCCATGATCCACGCGGCCAGGAAATACATCACGACCGCCAGGCTGACCATCATCCCCACACCGAGCCCCAGGGTAATGCGCGAGAAGCTTTTCGCCAGGTTCTTGCGGCCTGCGCCCAGGCTCTGGCCCACGAGGGTCGTCGCCGCGTCGCCCATGCCGTAGCCGGGCATATAGCAGAAACTCTCCACGATGATGGCGAAGGAATTGGCGGCGATGGCGACGGCTCCGAGCGGCGCCACGATCAACGTGCTGACCACGTGCGCGCCGCGCATCACGAGATTCTGCAGCCACATCGGCCCGGTGATGTCGAAAGCCTTGCCGAGGACCTCGCGGGTCGGGCGGAAAGAGCCCGCTTCCCTGGCGATGGCCAGATCCTTGTTGCGCACCAGCAGGAAATACAGCAGCAGGCAGGCGGTGACCGCTTCCGCGATCCCTGTGCCCAGGGCGGCGCCCCGCACGCCCATCCCGGCTCCCGGCATGACGAAGGCGTGCCCGAACAGGCTCAGTTCCCGCGTGGGGAAGATCAGCAGGAAGTTGAACACGACGTCCAGGGCGCACATCAGGATATTGAGCAGGCTGGGCACCTTCATCTCCCCGCTGCACATCAGCATCGTGCTGGCAAAGAAGCCCAGCTGCATCATCGGCAGGAAGGCGGCATGGATGCGGAAATAAGCCGACGCGTCAGCGCGGATGGCCGCCTCTCCCCCGAGCCAGCGGGGCAAGGGACCCGCGACGGAAAGCGCGGTCAGCGAAAGCAGCAGGGAGAACAGCGTCACGACCAGCAGCCCCTGGCGGAGGATCAGGCGCGCACGGGCGAAATCCCCGGAACCGATCCGGTGCGCCACCTGGACGGAGAAGCCTTGGGCGATGGCCATGCAGAAGCCGCCGCAGAGCCAAGTGCTCGTCGAGACCAGGCCGATGGAAGCGGAGGGTCCGGCGCCCAGGCTACCGACCATCGATGCGTCGATGAACTGGAGCAGCACCGAGGCCAGCTGGGCCAGGATGGCAGGGCCGCAGAGCAGGAGCGTCAGACGGACACGCTGCCCCGTCGACAGGTGCTTTCCCTGCCGGATGAAACCCAGAAGCATGTCCTTGTCCTGCGCCATTTCTTTTGCTCTGCAAACAGACAAATTTACAGAAAAATCTTCTTATTTTTGTAGATATGAGCACGAAGTGGAAAACCCTCCTGATCCTCCTCGCGACTGTCCTTTTCCCCGCAGGGAACTCAGCCGCACAGGAAACGGCCCGTTATGTGGAAGCGTCCGAGCTGACCCTCGTCGGGAAAATGATGGAAACGTCCAACCCCTACTGGCGCGTCGATACCGCGCTTTTCAAGGGCTTCACGCCCACGGAAAGCAACCAGGTGCGCTGCGGCGCCGGCCTGGCCGTGGCTTTCCGCACGGACTCCCCTTTCATCGCCATCCGTCTCACGCGCCGTCCTTCCTACTGGGGCGCGACCACGACCCTGATGTCCTCCGCGGGCTTCGACCTGTACATCAAGCGCGACGGAGACTGGGTCTGGGCCCGGAACCTCTGTTTCAAGAACGGAGACAAGGAGCAGGGCACCCTGATCGAACATATGGACGGTACGATGCACGACTGCCTGCTGTACCTTCCCATCCACACGGAACTGCGCAGCCTGGAACTGGGCTTTGACCCCGCGTGCAGGGTCGAGGCCCTGGATAATCCCTTCCGGCACCGCATCGTCTTCTGCGGATCCAGCTACACGCACGGCGGCTGCACCACCCGTCCGGGCATGAGTTACCCGGTGCAGTTCGAGCGTCATACGGGCCTGCACGTGCTCCCCCTGGGCTGCGGGGGCAACGGGAAACTCCAGCCCCACTTCGCCGACATCATGGCCGCCGTGGAGGCCGACGCCTTCGTTTTCGACCAGTTCTCCAACCCCACGGCCGACGAGATACGGGAGCGCTTCTTCCCCTTCCTGGAAAAGGTGCGCGCCGCCCATCCGGGCGTCCCGATCATTTTCCAGCAGACCATCGTGCGGGAGCACGGCGGCTTCGATACGGCCACCCGGGCCCGCAACCTGGAGAAGATGGCCGTGGCGGACAGCGTGATGCGCATCGCCGTGAAGCGCTACCCGGACGTTTACTATATCAAGCCTTCGGCCTCGGACGGCTCGCACGAATGGACCGTGGACGGCACCCATCCGGACGACTACGGCTATTACCTCTGGGCCCGCAGCATCGAGAAACCCATCAAGCGCATCCTTCGACGCTACGGGATCCGTTAGCCGGAGTCGGAGCTTGCCCGCCGGGAAAAAGGCTATGCCGGCTGGTGTGGCGCCTTCAGCAGGTCTAGGACGACCTTGACGGGGCTGAAGGTCTCGGCCGGGACCTCGACGAACAGCGTGTTCCAGCCGCTCATCGCGCCGTTCCAGAGCCCGGGCAGTTCCAGCGCCTTGAGTTCGCGCCCCTGCCAGCTCTTGCGGCTGATGAAGCCCGTTTCCTCATCCACGAAATCCGTCAGGCGGAACTTTTCGCCCTGATAGTCGTAGGTGCAGCAGACGATGTCGACGGGGTTGAAATGCGTCGCCGACTGCAGGGCCGCCTCCGCGGCCGGATCGTCCGGATTGATCTGGACGCTCTCCAGGATCTGCAGTGAAGTAGAGCCGTCCTTTTCCTTGATCAGGAAGGGACCGCCGCCCGGCTGTCCCTCGTTGCGCACCATGCCGCAGACGCGGACCGGCCGGTTTAACTTTTCCCGTATCGCTTCGACCCGCGCGCGGCAGTCACGGGCCAGGGGCATGTCGATGCAAAGTTCGCGGGACAGGAATCCCTCGATCTCCTGGCAGAGCGCCTGCACCTCGGGCGTTCCGAAGCGGTCCTCCTGCAGGCCATTATGCGCTGGCACGATGAGGAAAGGCTCGAAGCCGCGTATCCCCTCCATCGTCAGCATATCCAGCTCCGTCAGGTACATATAGATCTTGTCCCGGAGCTCCAGGCACTTGCCCATCAGGGCCTTCTTCCAGCGGGCGGTCAGCGGCAGGAAACGGTCGTTGGAGACATTGTCGATGTTCTTGATGGAAATCAGTTCCTCCTGCACGGCATCCAGGTTGTGGATCAGGGCGCCGTGGCCGGCGGGCCGGAAGAGCATCGAGCCGTCATCCTTCAGGAAGGGCTTGTTGTTCAGATCCACGGCCACCGTGTCGGTATCGGGATCCTGGAAAGTGAAGCGCACGTTGTAATGCACGCCGTATTTCGCCTCGTAGGCGGCTTTCACCTCGGAAAGAACGGCCTCGAACAGGGACTGATGCTCAGGAGAAATGGTGACCGTCAAGTTGACGCTGCCGTCCTCGTTGCGCATATAGGCCTGGCCCTCCACCAGATGCTCGGCGAAGGCGGTCCGGCACTCTCCGTCCGCATAGCGGTGGAACTTGATGACGCCCTTCGGCTTGGCGCCGTAGCCCAGGCCCGCGTCAGTCAGCACCTTCTCCGCAACGGAACGACGGAATTCCATCGAATCGACGACCTCCGGACCGAACAGGTCCGCCGACCAGAAAGCGAAGCGGTCGATGGCCGCGGCCAGGCGGGCGACCGCAGACTGGGGATCGACATCCTCTCCCTTTTTCAAAATATCGAGCCCGGCAAAGATATCCTTGAACATACGGGACGCGGCCCCGGAAGCCGGGACGAACTTGCAGCGCCCCCGGACGGGGAAAGCGGGCTCGTACGCCACCGCGGCATCCGTTTCCTGCTCGGAAAGCTGCCGGATGCCCCGTTCGGGCTTGGCGGGTGCGACGATGTCCAGCCAGGGGAAGCCTTTCTTGAAGCGCTCGACTTGAGATTCGACTTTATTCATATTAACGATGGTTTGATTATTCGACATAAAATTCCCGGCGGTAGCTGTAATTGAGGCGCAGGTTCTCGAATCCGGCCGGGTTCATCCGGAACATGAAATCGTCCGTGAAGATGGGGTAATTGTAAGACAGGACGGATGCGATCTCCCCTTGCGGCTTGCCTTTCAGGTTCAGCTTGATGGCCTCCAACTCGGCCAGCGGTGTCTCGGGATAGAACTCGTAGAGCGGCTCGATCCCGAAGAAACGGGCGATGGCGCGGACCGCCAGCGCCGTGCCGTTCTGCTTGCCCTGATAGGAATAGCCGGCGATGTGCGGCGTCGCGATATCGACCTTCTCGACCAGGTCCAGGTTGACGTAAGGCTCGTTGTTCCAGGTATCGATGATGACCGCTCCGAGCTTCGGGATGGCGCGCATCAGCGCGGACTCGTCCACCACTTCCCCACGCGCCGTATTGATGAAGAGCGCGCCCGGCTTCATCCGGCGGAAGAAACGGTCATTGGCCATCTTGCGGGTCTGGTCCGACAGGGGGACGTGGAGCGTCACGATATCCGCCTGCTTCAGCAAACTGTCCAGCGGACAGAAGGAATCGGGGCCTTCGACGGCGGCGCGGGGCGGGTCGCAGAGCAGCGTCCGCAGGCCGATGTGGCGGGCCATTGCAGCCACGCGCGAACCCGTGTTGCCCACGCCCACGATGCCCAGGGTCTTGCCTTCCAGGTCGATGGATTTCCGGGCGGCGATGCCGTACAGGGCGGCGAAGACATAATTCATCACGCCGACCGCGTTACAGCCGGACGCCGTCGCGAAATGGATGCCGTGCTCCTTGCAATACTCGTGGTCGATGTGGTCGGAGCCGATGCTCGCCGTGGAAATCATCCGGACGGAAGAACCGTCCAACAAGTCGGCGTTGCATTTCGTACGCGTGCGGATCACGAGTCCGTCGGCATCCCGGACATCATCGGGAGAGATGTCCTTGCCTTCGAGATAGACCACCTCGGCATAGGGCTCGAAGAGGTTCTCGATGAAGGGAATGGTCTTGTCTACGACGAATTTCATTTCAGGATCAGTTCTTCCACAAATTTGACTTGGGGGTCGTCCTGCTGGAAGAGCGCGTCTTCCCGCAGGATTTCGTTGATGCGGTCCACCAGTTCCGCCTTCTGGAAGCCCAGCTGGCTGCGGACCATGGAGGAATTCAGGGTGATGTACAACTTCCCGTCACGGAAGTAACGGCGCAGGGTATAGCGGGAAGCGCCGGACGCCTGGTCCCAAGCCTCGAAGATACGGCGCGTGTTGAGTCCGGCGGAGAGTTTCATCGAGCGGATGAACATCTGCACCAGTTCCTCCATCGCAACGGGGTCTTTCCTGTTGATGCCGCCGAGCCTTCTGCGCATATCCTATTGTCTGCTAAAGGTACCGGAAACCGTGTCGAAATAGGCGCTGTCCGCGGTAATCTCATCGACGATGCCCCGGATGCGCGCCTTGTCCGTATCCGTCAGGAAGATCTGCCCGAAATCGTTGCCGGACACCATCTTCAGCAGGTTGGAGACCCGGTTCATGTCCAGCTTGTCGAAAAGGTCGTCCAGGAGCAGGACGGGCGGATAGCCGTAGCGCTCCTTCATGATCTCGTACTGGGCGAATTTCAGGGAAACCAGGAAGGACTTCTGCTGGCCCTGGGATCCGCATTTGCGGATGGGATAGCCGTCCATCCCGAAGATGAAGTCGTCCCGCTGCAGGCCGGCCGTCGTGTATTTCAGCATGCGGTCCTTCTCCCGGCTGGCGGCCAGCAGCTCCGACAAGGGCCCGCGGTCCAAGTCCGACTTGTAGCGGATGGACACGGTCTCGCGGCCGCCGGAGACCTTCTCATAATAGGCCTGCACCGCCGGGGCGAGGGCCCGGACGAATTCCGCCCGCCGCTGATGGAGCGGGCGCGAGAGATCCGACAGGCGGGCGTCGTACACATCCAGCAGTCCCTCGTCGGCGATGCCGTTCTTGAGCAGCTGGTTGCGCATCGAAAGCAAGCGGTTGTACTGCTGCATGGCGCTGAGGTACTCCCGGTCGAGCTGGGACAGCACGGAATTTACGAAACGGCGGCGCTCGTCTCCGGATTCGCTGACCAGCGAAGTGTCAGAAGGCGAGACCATCACCACGGGCAGGACGCCGATGTGGTCGGAGATCTTGGTATAGGGCTTGTCGTCGCGGCGCAGTTTCTTCTCTCCGCCCGAAGTGACCCGGATCGCGAAACGGGACTGCGTGTCCGTCGGCATCTTGTAGGTCCCGGCGATCGAGAAGGCGTCGCAGCCGTACCGGAAGTTGAAACGGTCCACGGACGAGAAGGCGCTCTTCGTCATCGACAGGTAGTAGATGGCGTCCAGCAGGTTGGTCTTTCCCTCCCCGTTGTTGCCCCAGATGCAGTTCACGTTGGGCGAGAACTCCAGTTCCTGGAGCTCGATGTTGCGGTAATCCTGGACGACGATTTTCTCGAGGGTCGGCATAAGGCGCGCTTTCGGTCGATTTCAAAGATAGCAAAAAAATAGATATCTTTGTCCATACTCCGGGAGAATATGGGACAGCGTCCGAAAGAGAGCAACCGCGCGTTTTTCACCGGTGACCGCAAGTCACCCTGGCCGGTCGTCGCCATCTCGATGATCGGCACATCCATCTCGGGCGTGACCTTCATCTCCGTCCCCGGCTATGTCGCGGCGACGCAGATGTCCTACATGCAGATGGTCCTCGGCTTCTTCGCCGGCTACATCGCCATCGCCTTCGTCCTGCTGCCGCTCTACTACCGGCTGGACTCGTTCAGCATCTACGGCTATCTCTCCGGCCGCTTCGGGCCCCGCAGCCGGACCACGGGGGCCGGATTTTTCCTGCTGTCCAAGTTCCTTGGCTGCGGCGTGCGGATGTACCTGACGGCCATCGTCCTGCAGGTCATCCTATTCGGTCCGCTGGGCATACCTTTCCTCGTCAACATCCTGCTGACGATGGGCATCGTCTGGCTCTACACCTTCCGGGGCGGCGTCAAGACCCTGGTCTGGGTGGACATGTTGCAGACCCTGTGCATGGTCGGCGCCGTCGTCCTGGCCATCGTCTTCGTCTGCCGCGCCCTGGGATTCGACTTCAAGGGGCTTTGCGCGGCGATCGGCGACAGTCCGATGTCCCGCGTCTGGTTCTTCGACAACCCGGCCGACAAACGCTTCTTCTGGAAGCAGTTCCTCGCCGGCGCCTTCACGACCCTGGCGATGACGGGGCTGGACCAGGACATGATGCAGAAGAACCTGTCCTGCAAGAACTTGCATTCGGCGCAGAAAAACGTCCTCAGCTACGGATTCAGTTTCGTGCCGATCAACCTGCTCTTCCTCTGGCTGGGAGTGCTGCTCTATCTCTACGGCGCCCGCGTCGGGCTCTGCGACGGCGGAGGACAGCTGCTGGGCGGCCTCAAGGCGGACGAGCTCTTCCCCGTCCTGGCGACGGGCAAGAATCCCGCCACGGGCCTGCGCTACCTGCCGGCGGCCGTGGGCGTCGCCTTTGTCATCGGCCTGGTCTGCGCGGCCTTCAGCAGCGCCGGATCGGCCGTCACGGCTCTGACCACTTCCGTCACCGTGGACATCCTCGGCGCGGACCGCAAGCAGAGCGACGAAGGCCTGACCCGCACCCGCCACCGGACCCACGCGCTGGTCTGCCTCATAATGGCCGGGCTGATCTACGCCTTCCGGGCCATCGGCAACGGCAGCGTCATCAACGCCGTCTATGTCGTGGCCAGTTACACCTACGGGCCCTTGCTGGGTCTGTATCTATTCGGACTGTTCACCCGCCTGCAGCCCCGTGATGCCTGGATTCCCTGGATCTGCATCGTCTCTCCCCTGCTCTGCCTGGGCCTGAGCCTGGGCGCCCCGCGCTGGTGGGGCTTCGAGATCGGCTACGAGCTCCTGCTCATCAATGCCGCGATCACGATGATCGGGCTCGCCATCGCTTCCATCGATATTCCCAATACGCCCAAGAATGCCTGACCGTCCTTCCCATACGCACGCACAGGCCGTCATCATCGGCGCCGGCGCCGCCGGCTGCCTGGCCGCCATCGAACTGAAACGCCGCTCTCCGGGCACCGAAGTCACGGTCCTGGAAGCGGGTCCCAAGCCCCTGGCCAAGCTCGCGCTGACCGGCGGGGGCCGCTGCAACCTGACCAATACCTTCGCGCAGATCCGTGACCTGAAGGAGGCCTACCCCCGCGGGCACCGCCTGATGAAGGGGGCGCTGCGCCAGTTCGGTCCCGAAGAAGCGATGCGCTGGTTCGAGGCCGAAGGCGTGTCTTTGACAGAGGAAGATAACGGACGCATCTTCCCCGCCTCGGGGGACGCCATGCAGGTCGTGCGTACCCTGCTGCGCGGAATGGAGCGGGAAGGCGTCCGCGTCCGCTGCAACAGCCGCGTCACCGACATCCGCCCGGTCCTGGACGATTCCGATGCGGTCATCGTCGCGACCGGCGGCAGCCCGAAACGCGCCGGTCTGGGCTTTCTCGACCCCCTCGGTCTCGAAATCGAAGAGCCGGTGCCGTCCCTGTTCACCCTCAAGACGGATGACGGCGGGCTGAAAGCCCTGATGGGTACCGTCGCGCCGGACGCCGTACTCTCCATCCCGGGCACCCCTTTCCGGGCGGTCGCTCCCCTGCTCCTGACCGACTGGGGCTTCGGGGGTCCGGCCACGCTCCGACTGTCTTCCTATGCGGCCCGACATCTGGCCGCTTGCAACTACAGGACGCCCCTGGCCGTCAACTGGACCGGCGGAAACGAGCAGGCCGCGCGGGAAAGCCTGGCCGCCATCGCCGCCGCCAACGCCCGGAAAATGGCCGTCAACACGCCCCTGCCCGGTCTGCCGGCGCGGCTCTGGGCCTTCCTGCTGGAGCGCAGCGGCCTCCGGGCGGACCTGCGCTGGGCGGAAATGGGCTCCAAGGGCCTCAACCGCCTCGTCAGCACCCTCACCAATGACGGCTATCAAAGCACCGGCCGCACGGCATTCAAAGAAGAATTCGTCACCTGCGGCGGCGTGTCCCTGAGCAACCTGGACGCCGCCACGCTCCAGGCCAAGGCGTACCCGGGCCTGTTCTTCGCCGGCGAAGCGCTGGACATCGACGCCGTCACGGGCGGATTCAACCTCCAAGCCGCCTGGACCACGGCCTGGATTTGCGCCCGATCCGCAGCGGATTTTCTGAAAAAATAATGTATATTTGTGAAGTGAAACTAAATTCTTCGACCCGAATATGAAAAGATTCCTGATCATCGCTGCGCTTTGCCTCGCATCCGTCGCAGCCAGCGCGCAAGACTACAACTGGGCCATCGGCATCCGCGGCGGCGGCAACGACTGCGGCGTGACCGTGAAGCATATCCTGAGCGACTACAACGCCCTGGAATTCACCTACAACTTCCAGTATCCCAGGGACAGGATGCTCAGGGCCAGCGTGCTCTCCCTCCTGTACGAGTGGAACCAGCCCGTCATTGCCGACGGCTTCCTGCTCTACTACGGTCTCGGCGCCCATATCGGTTCCGCTACGATGAGAAAGGAAGACAGTGACAACTACGGATCCATGGTCCTGGGCGCCGCCGGCGTCGTCGGGCTCGAATACCAGCTCTACAGCGCGCCGGTCGCCTTCTCCCTGGATTATCGTCCCTTCCTCAACATGCTGCCCCAGATCCGGGGCTTCATCGGCAACGTCGGACTCGGCATCAAAGTGGTATTTTAGGAGATTCGAGACCTACAGCACTATCGGACTTCCGTGACGGTCAAGACTCCGTCACATACGACAAAACGGACAATGCGGCCTGCGAAAGTCAGGCCGTATTCCTTTTCCGGGTCATCCTGGTAGCGTGGCCGCGGATCCTGGGCCAGGGAGGCCTTGAGCGAAGAGAGTTCCTCCGCAGTAAAACAAGCCGCCAGCGCATCCGGAAACACGATTTCCAGGTCCTGCCACTCCGTCTCGTCGGTGAAGCCGCCGGCCGCCTCCGGGTGGGCGTCCGTGTAGGCCAGATAGGGCTTGATGTCGTAGATGGGCGTCCCGTCCATCAAGTCGGCGCCCCGTACGAAAAGTACCTTCTTTTCAAAGTCCACCCTTTCCAGACGGACGGACGAAAGACCCAGCGGATTGGGCCGGAAAGGCGAACGTGTGGCGAAGACGCCGAGCCGCCGGTTGCCGCCGAGCCGGGGCGGGCGGACCGTCGCTTTCCAGGGCCCTTCCGCCGGGTTGGCGGAAAAACCCCAGATCAGCCAGATGTAATCGAAGGATTCCAAGCCCCGCAGGGCGTCCGGATTGCGGTACTCCCCCACCAGATGCACCTCTCCCGGCAAGTCTGCGACGAGCCCGCTCTGACGCGGGATGCCGAACTTGTCGGAGAAAGGAGATCGGAATACGGCGACAGGCTCCATGGCTACTCTTCGGCAGCGCCCAGTTCGAGGGCCATCGCCTCATAGACGAGGCGCATGGAGTCCAGCGCCGGCAGGTTCTCGGGACGGATCGGGTCCGCGGAAGGCGATTCCATCTTCAGCGGATTGATGGCCGTACCGTCCTTGTACACCCGGAAATCCAGGTGCGGACCCGTCGCCGTGCCGGTGGCGCCGACATAGCCGATGACCTGCCCCTGATGCACGTGTTGCCCGGCTTTCAAGCCCTTGGCATAACGGCTCAGGTGCATATAAGAAGTCGTATAGGACGAATTGTGCCGGATCTTGACGGTGTTGCCGCCGCCCCCGGCCCAGCCGACGCTCAGCACCGTGCCGTCGCCGATGCTCATCACCGGCGTACCGGTCGGAGCCGCGTAATCGACGGCGGTGTGCGGCCGGACCTTGCCGGTCACCGGATGACGCCGGGCGTAAGAGAAGCCGGAGCTGATGCGCGTAAACTGCAGGGGCGCCTTCAGGAAGGCCTTTTTCAGGCTCTCCCCCTTCTCGTTCCAATACTTGTTGCCACCGTCACCCTGGTCATACAGGATGGCGGGGACATCCTTCCCTTCCCGGGAGAAAACGGCATAATACACGGTATCCACCGAGATGATGTCGCCCTCGCAGAGCGTCTGCCCGTAGACCATCCGGAAGCGGTCGCCCGTGTGGAGGCCGAAGAAATCGACCGTCCAGGCGTAAATGTCCGCCAGTTTCAGGATGAGGAAAGGAGAAGCCCCCGCGGCGGTCATGTCGTTCCAGAGAGAGGACTCGATCCGGACGTCGGCGTACTTCCTTTCGTAGCTCACTTCCTTGGCGGAAGTCCACACCTGCAGGGAGTCGTAACACTTGAACACCGTCTGGTGGATGCGGTCGTTGTTGTAGACCACGTAACGCAGCTCGTGCCCCAGACTGTCGAAATAGGCCTCGATGCTGTTGCCCGCGCGCAGCTTACGCACGTCGAAGACGGAATCGCAGATCCGGGCCAGGCGGAACGACTCGTCGGTCGTCATTCCCATACGGCCGAACAGGCCCGTGAAGGTCTCCCCCGGCTGGACGGTCCATTCCTCGACCAGCAGGGAGTCGGCGAAGAAACCGAGGCGCGGGAGTTCCGGCTCCGGTTCTTCCCCGACGGGCGCCTGTCCCCGTCGGCAAGCGACCAGGGACAGGCATAGCGTCAGGATCAGAAAGCCTCTACTGCGCATCTTGCCACTTCAGGATGGGGTTACGGGCGGCCGTCGTCTCGTCGGGGCGCGTGATCGGCGCGTTGTGCGGCGCCGCGTGCAGGATATCGGGATCCGCGGCCGCTTCTTCGGCGATCTTGTGCATCACGGCGATGAAGTCGTCCAGGGTTTCTTTGGACTCGGTCTCCGTGGGCTCGATCATCAGCGCCTGATGGAACAGGAGCGGGAAATAGATGGTCGGAGCGTGGTAGCCGAAGTCCAGCAGGCGCTTGGCGACGTCGAGCGTCGTAGCGCCGGCCTTCCCTTCGCACGCACCGTCATTGATCAACCCGTCGAAGACGAATTCGTGCTTGCACACACTGTCGATCGGCAGCTTGTACGCGTCGCGCAGGCACTCCTTGATGTAGTTGGCGTTCAGCGTGGCGAGGCGGCCCGCCAGGTGGACGTTCTGCTTGCCCAGCATCAGGATGTAGGCCAGGGCGCGCAGGATCACGCCGAAGTTGCCGTGGAAGCCGGACGTGTTGACGCCCAGGAAAGGCACCAGGGCCTCCGCGACACCGACCGGGCCGCTGCCGGGTCCGCCGCCGCCGTGGGGCGTGGAGAAGGTCTTGTGCAGGTTCAGATGCATGATGTCGAAGCCCATGTCGCCCGGACGCACGGCGCCCAGGAGCGGGTTCATGTTGGCGCCGTCATAGTAGAGCAGGCCGCCGCACGCGTGCACCAGGGCCGCGATTTCCTTGATGTCTTTCTCAAAGAGGCCCAGGGTGTTGGGGTTGGTCATCATGATGCCGGCGATGTCCGGTCCGAGCAGGGGCTTCAGGTCCTCCACGTCGACCAGGCCGGCCGCGTTGGACTTCACCTCCACGATCTCCAGGCCGCAGACCGCGGCGCTCGCCGGATTGGTGCCGTGGGCGCTGTCGGGGACGATGACCTTGGTGCGGGCCTCGTCGCCCCGGGAGAGATGGTACTCCCGCATGATCATCAAGCCCGTCAGTTCTCCGTGCGCGCCGGCGCAGGGCTTGAAGGTGAAATGCTTCATCCCCGTGATCTCCGCCAGGAGCCTGTCCGTCCAGTCCAGGACGGCGCGCGCGCCCTTCACCGTCTCGGGATCCTGCAGTGGATGCAAGCCCTGGAAAGCCGGCAGGGCGGCGATTTCCTCGTTGATCTTGGGGTTGTACTTCATAGTGCAACTGCCCAGGGGGTAGAAGCCGGTGTCCACGCCGAAATTCATCTGGGACAGGTTGGTGTAGTGGCGCACCACGTCCACTTCGCTGACCTCGGGCAGTACGGGAGCCTCGGCGCGCAGCAGCGCGGAATCGAGGTCCAAAGGGGCGTCCGCCCATTCGCGCGAGAGCGAGAAACCGCTCCGGCCGGGCTTGGAGAGTTCGAAAACCAGTTTGTCGTAGTATCTCATATCCGGTCCCTCCTAGATGGCTGCCACCAGGGCGTCGATTTCCGCCCGGTTGTGTTTTTCGGTCACGCAGAAACTGACATAGTTTTCCTCTGTCTCAAGGGCGGCGAAGAAGCCGGCGTCGCAAAGACGCTGCTGGAGTTCGTCGACGTTGCAGAGGGGCTTGAGCACGAATTCCTTGAGGAAAGGCGCGTCGAACACGGGCTCGAACTTACCGGTCGCAAGGAGTTTCTCATAGAGGTAATGCGCGCCCGCGCTGGACTTCGCATTGACCTGACGCATCCCTTCCGGGCCCATCAGGGACAGGTAGACCGTCACCCAGAGGGCCATCAGGGACTCGTTGGAGCAGATGTTGCTGGTCGCTTTCTCGCGGCGGATATGCTGCTCGCGGGCCTGGAGGGTCAGCACGAAGGCGCGCCGGCCCTGCGCATCGGCGGTCTGGCCGACGATGCGGCCCGGGAGCTTGCGCATATAGGCTTTCTTGCAAGCCATGAAACCCACGTACGGGCCGCCGAAGCAGAGCGGAATGCCCAGGCTCTGGCCGTCGCCGACAGCGATGTCGGCATCCCATTCGGCGGGCGTCTTCAGGACGGCAAGCGCCGAAGGGTCGCAATACTGCACAAGCAGCGCATCGGCGGCATGGAGGGCTTCCGCGAAACCGCTCAGGTCCTCCACGATGCCGTAGCGGTTGAGCGAAGGCACGATGGCGCCGGCCACGTCGCCGCCTTCCAGCAGGGCCTTCAGGCTGGCGAGGGAGGTGCGGCCGTCTTCCGCCTCGATGAACGCCAGGCGGATGCCGGCATACTTGGCGTAGGTCTTCACGACGCCCAGCACCTGGGGCAGCAGGGTCTTCGACAGCAGGACCGTGTTCTTGCGCCGGGCGCAGGCCACGCACATGCGCATCGCTTCGGCGGCGGCCGTCGGGCCGTCATAAACCGAGGCGTTGGACACGTCCAGGCCGGTCAGGTTGCAAATCATCGTCTGGTATTCGAAGATGTAGCGCAGCGTACCCTGCGAGATTTCGCACTGGTATGGCGTGTAGGCCGTCAGGAATTCGGAGCGCGAGGTGATGTAGGGAATGACGGCGGGGACGTAATGGTCGTACGCGCCGGCGCCGACGAAAACCTTAAGCTTCGGATCCATCGCGGCGAGGGACTCGAAGAAGTGCCGCACCTGCTGCTCGGACATGGCGTCCGGCAGATTCAGCTCCTCCTTGTGGAGGAACTCCGGGGGCACATCGCAATAGAGGTCATCCATCGAGGTGACCCCTATCCGTTCCAGCATTTGCCGGATGTCCTCCCCCGTGTGGGGGAAATAGCAGAATCCCGCCATTACTGTCCGATGAATTTCGCGTAAGCCTCGGCGTCCATCAGCTCGTCCAGCTCGGCCGGGTTGGCGATGTGGACGCGGATGATCCAGTTGCCGTACGGATCCTCGTTCAGCAGTTCGGGTGCGTCTTCCAGGTCCAGGTTGCGCTCGCTGATGGTGCCCGTGACCGGGGCATAGAGGTCGCTGGAAGCCTTGACGCTCTCGAGAGCGCCGAATTCCTCGCCCTTCAGGACGTTGTCGAGGTCAGGCAGGTCGACGTAGGTGATGTCGCCCATCTCTTCCTGCGCGAAATCGGAAATGCCCACGAAGGCGTTGGGGCCTTCGACGCGGACCCACTCGTGTGATTCGCTGTACAGCAAACCTTCTTGTACTTTGCTCATAGTCTATTTTTTATAATTTGTCTGATAAAATCTTTTCTTGATGACCTCGCCGGGGAAGACGCGGCTGCGGATGCGGATCCAGAGCGGGGTGCCGAGGGCAGCGTATTCCGTCTTCACGAGAGCGAAGCAGATGCTCTTGTCCAGGCTGATGGAATGATAGCCGGTCGTGACGACGCCCACCTGGGTGCCGTCCTCCAGCTCGACGGGATAGCCCGCGCGCGGGATGGCGCGGTCGGCGATGCCGATGCCGACCAGTTTCTTGGACGTGCCTTCCGCTTTCTGGCGGGCGATCGCGTCCTTGCCGATGAATTCTTCCTTGTCCAGCTTGCAGAACATGCCCAGGCCCGCTTCCACGGGGGTGATCTCCGGGCTCAGCTCGTCGCCGTAGAGCGGCAGGCCGGCCTCGAAGCGCAGGGTGTCGCGGCAGCCCAGGCCGCAGGGAACGACGCCGGCATCCAGCATCTTCTGCCAGATGTCCTGCGTGCCCTCGATGGAGGTATAGATCTCGAAGCCGTCCTCGCCGGTGTAACCGGTGCGGCTGACGATCATGCGCTTGCCCTTATACTGACTGTCATAGAATTCGTAGAAAGCCGTCTCTTGGGCCTTGGTCTCGCCCAGGATCTCCACGACCTTCGCCTCGGCTTCGGGGCCCTGGATGGCGATCTGGCCCCACGCGTCGGACTGGTTGTCGATCCGGACGTCGTAGCCGGCCGCCTGGTCCAGCATCCACTGGTAATCCTTGGCGATGTTGGCCGCGTTGACGACCAGCAGGAACCGGTCCGGGACGAACTCGCGGTAGACGAGCAGGTCGTCCACGACGCCGCCGTCGGGATAAAGCATCATCCCGTAGAGGACTTTGCCGGGAGCGAATCCGCGGATCTCATTGGTGAAGATATGGTTGACGAAGCGCTCGGCGTCCGGGCCGCTGACGAAGATCTCGCCCATGTGGGAGACGTCGAACATGCCGACCTTCTGCCGGACGGCGAGATGCTCGGCGATGATGCCGGAATACTGGATCGGCATCATGAAGCCCGCGAAGGGGCTCATCTTGGCGCCGAGGGCCACGTGGCTGTCGTAGAGACAGGTTTTGAGCAGGGTTTCTTCCATCGTTTCTATACTAGGGACTGATTAGTTTGTAAAGATACGAAAAAATCTTGTAGTTCAAGGTTGGTGGCGCGATTGATTGCATAATCCCGGGCGACGGCACCCTTGGCGGCGGAAAGCTCGCCGCAGACGTCGATGCCGAGGATTTCCCTTTGGGCGGCGATGGCGCACACGGTTTCCTTCAATTGAGCCAAGGTCATCGATCCCTGGTCCCAGTTGGTGCTAGCATATTCCTTCGAAAGGACATCCTTGTCGATGGAGAGATACACCGGAAGATCCGGCAGCCGCAGGGCCTGTCCGGGCCCGTTGATCCAGAACGTCCAGCGCAGCGCCGGGAGGTCCCGGCGGGCATCCGCGACCCAGCCTCCGCAACTCAACAGGTCCCCGCCGAACGCGCCGGACTGGTCGTCCGGATGATGGTCGATCAGCACGAGGCAGAAAGGCCGGCCGATACGTTCGAGCCAGAAGTGGGAGGCATAGTGGTAATCTCCCCCGTCGATCCAGTGGATGGGGAAAGCCCGGTCCCCGGAGGCTTCGCCGGAGCGTGCAGAAACAGCCTCCGCGATGCGGCGGCGGATCTCGGCGGCGGAGTCCGGGTCGCAGTAACATTCGGTCCCCCTGAGGTCCGTCAGACCGATCCGGACCGCCCCCTCGGGACGGAAGTTTTCTTCGTCATAGACCCCGGAAAAATCCAGCTGTAAGGTAAAAATAGGCGCCAAATGCACTAAAAAGCACTTTTTATCCCTTAAATTTACGCATTCCCGCGAATAAAAGACAACATTTTTCGATTTTTTTAGATATATTTGCGAGGATTGAGCAATTCTGTACCAATGGCCGAAGAAGCACAATACCCGCTGATGCCGGAGAAGATCTATTATTCTTCGGACTTCCTGACGCTTGAGACGGAAGACGGTCCCAAGACCTTGAAGGTCGGCGCTTGGCTCAACGAAGACCCGGTCCGCATCCACAAGATGATCGTCCGCGAAAAAACGCTCCAGGTCGACAGCTTCGAAGTCCTCAATCCCCTCATCAGCAAATTGCGCAAGAGCGACCCCGACTACTACAAGAAGTTCATGGGGCTCCAGCTCGTCATCGATTACCCCGGCTACAGCGCCGGCATCAAGGCCAAGATCCCCTTCGAGAACGACCCCGTCGGTTTCTACCGCTGGTGGCGCAAGGGCAAGCACGAAGAGAAAGTCTACCTCTCCCTCGGCTACCAGGTCATGCTTTACCAGAAAGTCGCCCTGATGGATCCCAAGGTCATGCTCAAGAAGGACCTCGAGATGGTAAGGTAGTCACAGACCCCCTGCATCGCAAAAAAGCAACGCCGATTTTGACAATCTAAAGCCCAAAGGGCTGGGGAGTTTGAGGGGCATGCCCTTCAATGGATCGAAGATCCCTTGCACTACAAAAAAAGCAACGCCGAAATGGCGTTGCTTTTTTGTGGTGCTGGCAGGAGTTGAACCGGCGACACATGGATTTTCAGTCCATTGCTCTACCACCTGAGCTACAGCACCCCGTTGGGATTGCAAAGGTAGATATTTTTCTCGAAAGTCCAAATATATTTCACGTTTTTTCGGGAAAAGCATATCTTTGGCGAAACTTTTCCGTCCATGCAGGAAGTCGCTCCCAGACAGGTCAGGCGCACGCAGAAGCGTGATATTCCGAGGCTTATGCTGCTTTTCGCACAGGCCCGGCAGACCATGCGCGCCGACGGCAACCTGTCGCAATGGGCCGGGGATTATCCCAATGAGGAGGCCATCCTGCGCGATATGGCGCGCAAAGTCAGTTACGTGATCGTGGAAGAGGGCCGCATCATCGGCACCTTCGCCTTCATTCCCGGCATCGAACCTACCTACCGGCGCATCTGGCGCGGCCGCTGGCTGGACAAGGATACGCCCTACGGCACGATTCACCGCATCGCGGGGGATCCGGCTTGCACGGGGGTCTTCGCCACTTGCCTGGACTGGTGCTGGGAGCGCCTCCCCAACATCCGCATCGACACGCACCGGGACAACCGCATCATGCAGGCGCTTCTGCGTAAGCACGGCTTCAGCTATTGCGGCATCATTTACCTGGCGGACGGGGCGGAGCGGCTGGCCTTCCAGCGCCTGGCCGACGTCGAGCGCCTTCGCAAGGATGCAAAGTTGATCCTGCCGGCCCGTTGCCGCGCCCTAGCGGAACGCTATGGCTTCACCGTCAACAAAATCTTCATCAAGCACAACCGCTCCAACTGGGGCAGCTGTTCCGCTAAAGGGAACATCAACCTGAACCTCAACCTGGCGCGCATCCCGGCAGAGCTGCGAGACTACGTAATCCTTCACGAACTCTGCCACCTGCGCTACCTGAACCACGGCGAGGACTTCCACCGTCTGCTGGAAACCCTGTGCACAGACTTGCTGGGCGATAGCCTTCCCGACCGTCCCCTGCACGTCGCCCTCCGCCGCCGTCTCCGCGGTTATTGGCTGGTCTAAATCCTATTTCACTTTAAAGGCCCAGATGATGGACTCGGCGAAGACTTCGCCGGGGCGGAGGACCGTCGTCGGATAGTCCGGGTGATTGGGCGAGTCGGGATAGTGCTGGCACTCGATCGCGACGGCGTCGTAGTCGTGCCAGACGCGGCCATCCGGGCCGGCCGGGCAGCCGTCCAGCCAGTTGCCGGTATAGATCTGCACGCCGGGCTGCGTCGTATGGACTTCCAGCAGGCGGCCGGTCTGGGGGCTGTACAGTTCGGCGGCCAGCTGAATCTGGCCGGGCACCGCCCCGTCGATCACGAAGCAGTTGTCATAGCCCTTGCCGTACTCCAGGGCCGGGAACGGGGCCTTGATGTCGCGTCCCAGCGTCTTGGCATTGACAAAGTCCATCGGCGTCCCTGCCACGGGCTCACTGTCCCCGATCGGGATCAGGTCCGGGTAGGTCGGCAGGTATTCCGAAGCGTTGAGCCGCAACTCGTGGTCCAGCGCGCTCCCCTCGCCTTTCAGATTGAAATACACGTGGTTCGTCAGGTTGACCACCGTCGCCGCGTCGCACTCTGCGGTGAAGGAAAGCTCCAGTTCGCACGCCTCGGTCCAGACATAATGCGCCACGACCTTAAGGTTGCCGGGATAGCCCGCCTCCCCGTCCTCGGAGAAATACATGAACTCCACCGCATCGTCCACGATGCGACTCTCCCACACCTTGTTCTGGAAGCCCTCGGGGCCTCCGTGAAGATGGTTGGTGCCGTTGTTTACCGGCAGCTCGTAAGCCTTGCCGTCAAGGGTGAAGCGGCCGCGCGCGATGCGGTTGGCGTAGCGCCCGGGACACTTGCCGAAGCAGGGGCCGTCGTACATGTAATTCTCGGCCTTGCCGTAGCCCAGCACCACGTCGCCGAGCCTGCCGTCCTTGTCGGGAACGTTCACGGCCACAATAGCGGCGCCAATGTTGGACAGCACCACCGACGCCCCGGAGGCGTTGGTAATGGTGTAACGGTAGATAGCCCTGCCGTCCTGGGCCCTTGACCAAAGTTTTCGGGAAACTGACATATTCTTGGTAATTAGCGTGTTATACGAATGCGCCCATGTCCCTTAAACGGGCCCTGAGGGCGGAATAATCTATATCCTGCACCGCCTTGCCCTGCTTCAGACTCATGGCGGCTGCGACTCCGGCGGCCTGCCCAAGGCCCATGCAGCTGGCCTGCACGCGAAGCGAAGCCAGCGCCTGGCGGTCGGCGGAAATGCAGCGGCCGGCGACTATCAGGTTGGGGTAACCGGGTGCGACCAGCGCCCTGTAAGGCACGTACGCAGCCTGCTTCAGCTTGACCAGAGTCTGCCCCGTTCCGGTGGCGGAATGCATGTCTATCTGGTGAGCTCCGCGGGAGATGCTGTCTTCGTACTGAACGCCGGAGAGGTACTCCCCGGCCGTGACGGTATGCACGCCCACGATGCGGCGCGACTCACGAATACCCGGCTGCGGCGCCGTGGAGGACACATAACTGTCCCGGAACTCCTCGAAGTTCTCGCGCAGCAGGCGTGCGAACTTGAAGATATCCTCGCGCATGCCGAGCCCGGCTGCGGTAAAGCTGTCGTTGTTTGTGGCGTCTGCGGCAGCGCGGGTGATGTTCACCGCCACGCTCCCCCTGTGCATCACGCTGTTAAACCAGGGGCCGCCGAAATCGGGGATATCGGCCCCGGCCTCCTTCAGCTCCAGCAGTTTCTTGCGCACCGGGGCGCATTGGCTCGAGCCTTTCTTGCCGCTGTGGTACATGTAGCGCTGCATTAGGGCGCTGTCGGTATCGACTCCGGAGAGCACGAAGCAGTACGACAGCGGTTGCAGTTCCCCGCTCTCCTGCATGGGCACGCCGGCAAGCCAGGCAAGGTCGCCGTCGCCGGTGGCGTCGATGAAACGCTCAGCCTCCAGCACCTGGAGCCCTGTCTTGTTCTGAATGACAATGCTGCAAATGCTGCCGCCTTCGGTCTCGCACCCTATGAGAGAAGAATTCATGAACAGACGTACTCCGGCCTCAAGCACCATTCTCTGGGTGCAGAGCTTATAGAGCTCTATGTCGAAGTCGACATTGCCCTTCGGCCACTGCACGCATGCTCCGCCGAGGGCCTCGAGACGTTGGATAAACTCCCACGGGATGCCCCCGATAACCCTTTCGCCATCGAATGCGAATTCGCTGATGGGAGCGACGTACCCGGTCGTAGCCATGCCGCCAAGGAAGGCATATCGCTCGACCAGGGCGACTTTCGCGCCCTCGCGCGCCGCGGCCACCGCTGCTACGAAGCCCGCAGGTCCGCCTCCGCAGATTATGACGTCGAACTTCCCAGCCTTGACCAGACGGCCGTCGAGAGCCTTGCCGGGCACTTCGGTGCGGGCGGCAAGGGCGGTTTCCGAACCAAGCGCCAGAGCGGTCAGTCCGGCAACGCCGCCTTTCAAGAACAGTCTCCTTGAAATCTTATCCATAAACGCACAAATTTACTAAATAATTACCTCATATAAAAATGAAAAAACTTGCAAAGAAAGTTTGGATGATTGCATTTTTTCGCTACATTTGCAGAAGTATGCAACAGAGCGGTAACAAATTCTGGTGGCGTCTGAACGATATTTCCGGTCAGGCCCTCCGCTTGTATGCATAAAAACATGTAAACATAGAATCAAGCAAGAGGCTGTCCGGAACCGGGCAGTCTCTTTATTTTGAATATCAACTAATTAAATATCAACAATATGAAACAGAAAAAATTCATCCTTCCGGACTCCGAGATTCCGACCCATTACTTCAACATCCAGGCAATCATGCCCAACAAGCCGATGCCGTTCCTGCATCCTGCGACCAAGCAGCCGCTGAAGCCCGAAGACCTGTACCCCATCTTCTGCAAGGCATGCGCCGACCAGGAGCTGAACCAGACCGACGAATGGATTCCCATCCCGGAGGAAGTGCGCCAGCAATACGCCGCCTACCGATGCACCCCCCTCGTGCGCGCCTATGAGCTCGAAGCGGCCCTGGGCACGCCCGCGCACATATATTTCAAGAACGAGAGCGTGAGCCCCGCCGGCTCCCACAAGCTGAACTCCGCCATCGCCCAGGCCTACTACGCCAAGGAGCAGGGCATCACAAACCTCACCACTGAGACCGGCGCCGGCCAGTGGGGAGGCGCGCTCAGCTACGCCACCAAGAAGTTCGGCATCGAGTGTGCCGTGTACATGGTCAAGGTGAGCTATGAGCAGAAGCCCTTCCGCCGCAGCATCATGCAGGCCTTCGGCGCCGCCGTGACCCCTTCGCCTTCGATGTCCACCCGCGCCGGCAAGGACATCCTCACAATCAATCCCAACGACCGCGGCTCGCTCGGATGCGCCCTCTCGGAGCCCATCGAGCTGGCGGTCCGCACCCCCAACTGCAAG
>JAEEGH010008394.1_pt1 | contig 24436 bp, 29 predicted proteins | sample 9134181 | NCBI WGS metagenome assembly JAEEGH01 (sample SAMN16246544, study PRJNA631951) | gut metagenome | biome: gut microbiome; feature: rumen; material: DP-attached | host: Bos | place: Iran: Karaj | collected 2018-10
CGGCCCTGCTCTGTATGCTGATGCTGATGATCGGTTACTCCACATACGCTCTGATTGTCATCCGTTCTTCTGCCAATCCTCCGATGGACCAGAACTCGCCAGAGGATATCTTTACCTTGGGCGACTACCTCGGACGTGACCAGTATGGTAACCGTCCCCTCTTCTATGGTCAGGCGTACACCTCTCAGGTGGCCCTGGAGGTGGAGGGTGGCTACTGCAAACCGGTGATGACAAAGGGAAAACCGGTCTACCAGCGTAAGGAGAAGGCCTCTGCCGATGAGAAAGACTCCTACTTCGTAGTCCGTACGAAGGATGAATACAAATACGCCCAGAACATGCTCTTCCCACGTATGTATGATGCGGCTCATGCGGCTGCCTACGAGTCGTGGATGGGTGGTGTCGACGGCAGTGAGGTGCCTTACGACCGTTGTGGTGAACCGATGACCGTCAAAGTGCCTTCACAGTTTGAAAATATCCGGTTCTTCCTCTCCTACCAGTGTAACTTCATGTACTGGCGTTACTTCATGTGGAACTTCGCCGGTCGTCAGAACGACATCCAGGGCAATGGTGAACTGGAACATGGCAACTGGCTCACAGGTATCCCGTTCATCGATAATGCCCGCTTAGGCGACCAGTCATTGCTGCCCGATGAGTTGAAGGAGAACAAGGGCCATAATGTCTTCTACTGCATGCCGCTGATCCTCGGTCTGTTGGGTCTCTTCTGGCAGGCGTGGTACACCCGTAAGCGTAAGGTGGGTGAAAAGACCATCGATGACCCCATTGGCATCCGCCAGTTCTGGGTGGTCTTCTTCCTCTTCTTCATGACGGGTCTCGCCATTGTCATCTACCTCAACCAGACCCCGATGCAGCCCCGTGAACGTGACTATGCCTATGCCGGTTCGTTCTATGCCTTCGCCATCTGGTGCGGTATGGGCGTTGCGGCTATTATCCATTGGATTAGTGAAATGTGTAAAGTGAATAGTGAAAAATTTGCTACCGCCATTGCTGCTGTCGTTGGTGTTGTAGGTCTGATTGTTCCTATTCAGATGGCCTCTCAGACCTGGGACGATCACGACCGCTCTGACCGTTACTGCTGTCGTGACTTCGGACAGAACTACCTGATGACCCTTCAGGAGAAAGGCAACCCGATCATCTTCACCAACGGTGATAACGATACTTTCCCACTCTGGTATAACCAGGATACGGAGAGTTTCCGCACGGATGCCCGTGTCTGCAACCTCTCTTACCTCCAGACCGACTGGTACATCGACCAGATGCGTCGTCCGGCATATGACTCGCCTTCTGTGCCTATCACCTGGAGTCGTCTGGAATACTGTGCCGGTACGAATGAGTATGTACAGATCGATCCGTCGCTGAAGCAACAGGTCATCGAACTCTATAAGACACAGCCGATGGAGGCTGCCAGTCAGTTTGGTGCTGAGCCCTTCGAACTGAAGAATATCCTCAAGTACTGGGTACGTACCAAGAACAAGGAACTCCATGTCATCCCCACCGACACCGTCTATGTCACCATCGACAAGGAGGCGGTCCGTCAGAGTGGCATGCTCATGGCCTGTGACTCCATCCCCGACAAGATGGTCATCTCCCTCAAGGGTAAGAGTGCGCTCTACAAGGGCGACCTGATGATCCTCGAGATGATTGCACAGTGCAACTGGGCCCGTCCGATCTATGTGGCTACGACCGTTGGTTCCGAGAACTACATGAACCTGGGTGAGCACTTCGTTCAGGAGGGTCTGGCCAACCGTATCACGCCCTTCCGCACATTCTATACGGACGACCGTGGTAATCTCATCCCGATGGAGGGAGCCAAGCAGTTTGATACCGAGAAGACCTTCGATAACATCATGAACAAATATAAGTTCGGTGGCATCAACAAACCCGGTATCTATCTCGATGAGACCGTGATGCGCATGTGTTACACCCACCGCAGACTGATGTCCAACCTGGCCATGACCCTTGTCGAGGAAGGTAAGACGGAGAAGGCGAAGGCGGTGCTCGACAAGTGCGAGAAGGAGATTCCCGATTTCAATGTGCCGCACGACTTCCAGGGTGGTTCTCTCGATCTGGCCAGAGCCTATCACGAGACCAAGCAGGACAAGAAGTGCGAACAGCTCATCAACAAGCTCTGGACCAAGTCCATGCAGTATATGAAGTGGTACTGCTCACTCGATGGCACCCGTTTCGAGAACTCCAAGCGCGACTGCATGATCCAGGTCTATATCCTCGGACAACTGCTCCAGTTGCAGGATGAGATCGACCATAAGAAGGGAGAGAAACTGGATAACGAGTTGGCTCCGATGCTTCAACTCTACCAGGCTAAAGGTGGTTCACTGAATGATTATTGAACAACCCGCCATCTACCTCCGCTGGCTTTACCCTAAGGCCTATTGGAGGATGGACCGTCATGAGAAGGCCGTCTATCTGACCTTCGATGACGGTCCCATCCCGGAGGCGACGCCTTTTATCCTTGATGTCCTGAAGGACTTCGGGGTGAAGGCGACTTTCTTCATGGTAGGTGACAATGTCAGGAAATACCCGGAACTCTTTGAGCGCATCAAGGCCGAGGGGCATCAGGTGGGCAACCACACGCACAACCACATCGGTGGTCTTCGACACAGCATCCACGAATACAGTTATAATGTCGAGAAGGCGAATGCGTATATCCACAGCCGTTATGTTCGCCCGCCTCATGGTTGGATGCGGATGACACAGTATGCCTGGCTCAGCAGGAAATACAAGGTGGTGATGTGGGATCTCGTGACCCGTGACTACTCCAAATGGCTCACGGCCGAGGATGTGGTGGCGAATATTAAGAAGTACGCGCGTAACGGTTCGATCATCACGTTCCATGACTCGCTGAAAAGTATCGACAAACTCCGTACAGCCTTACCCGAATCCATACAATGGCTCCGTGACCAAGGCTACGCCTTCAAAATCTTCCCCTAACTATTCACTATTAACTATTCACTTTTCACTATTTTAACTACAACTTAGACAACTTGGACAACTTTTTAGTCAGCACAGCTGACTCAGGTGACAGCTTGTCACGCTTAAATGTTGTCTATGTTGTCATAGTTGTCTATGTTGTCGTTTATTTTTACTTTTCACTATTTTAACTACAACTTAGACAACTTGAACAACATTTTAGTCAGCACAGCTGACTCAGGTGACAGCTTGTCACGGTTAAATGTTGTCTTAGTTGTCTATGTTGTCGTTTATTTCTACTATTGACTATTCACTTCTCGTTCCCTGCGTAGTTGACTTTCACCGCGTAGGCTTTCTGCAGTTCCCGCTTCACATCGGCAATCAGCCCCATAGGCGTCTTTTTGTCAGCCTTCAGACTGATGGTCAGACGTTCCTGGTTTTCCGGTGAAAGCCCTTGACGCACTTGGTTGATATAAGGCACGATCCCCTGCAACGTCACGAGTTCATTGTCGATCTGAATGCCACCCTCACCGAGATACAGGTTGATCACAGCGCTTTTCTGGTTCATCTTCTTCACCTCAGTACCCGCTGGCACCTCATATTTCACCTTCAAATCGACATCGCGCATATGGGTGACAATCATAAAGAAGAACAGCACCGTGAAGATTAAATCAGGCATCGAGGCGAGATTCAATCCAGGCAGGTCATGCGACGTTCTTCTTATCATCGGACGAATTTTCACTTTGAACATATTTATTGACGACAACTTAGACAACTTGGACAACATAGACCGCTCGACCTCTGGTCGCTCGCAAGGCGAGAACTTTTTTGTCGCAAGCGACAATTGGAATATATGTTGTCTTAGTTGTCATTGTTGTCTTAGTTGTCGTTATTATTTTCATTGTCGTTATTATTTTCATTGTCGTTAATTATTCTTCGGTAAACTCTCACTGATGCGCAAGGGATAGAAATGGTCGATGTCCTCACGTTCCTCAGAACTACACTTCGCATAGGCCTTCCCACAGAGCTTCCGGGCACGTTGGTCGCGGAGTCTGGCGTAGGCTCCCACCACAGCATTCTGAACGTGGAAATAGGCTTCATAGGTGGTCTCCCGACTGGTCTCGATGGCGATGACATGCTCCAGGCGGTCACCTTCGATCCGTTGCATCAACAACTCGGGCAACTGTTCGAGACTGACGAGGGTTCCATCGAGTGACAACTGGTTCTGTGCATCCAGTGCAACGGTCATCACGTGTTCTTTATTGATGTCCAGGGGTTGTTCTTTCTCGTCGGGCAGAGGAGGCAGCTGTCGCAAAAGGCCCTTGTCCGTGTCCATCGAAGATGTCACGAGGAAGAAGATCAACAGCATGAACGAGATGTCAGCAGTTGATGTGGTGTTCAGTTCCTGAAACGGCTCACGATGACGCCTGCGAAACATCCTAATATCAGTATAACGGAAGTATAAATAAACATATCAGTCATCTTCAACCAGAACTTGCTGGCGAAGACCTGACCATTGGTCATGAGAGGTTCTGACGAGCCGAGGAGATAGGTTGCGGCGAGACAGAGGACAAAGACACCGGCAGTTGTCCAGGCGATACGGGTCTGGGGCACGCCGTTGATGATTTCATCATCCTTGGTCCTCAGCCTGACGGTCTTCCAGACGGACAGTCCGGTCACCACCAGAGCCACTGCCACAGCCGCATACATCAGCCACAGCATCACCTCCGCCATATATGTCCCCAATATCCCAGACATTAAACTTTTCTTTTTTATTGACTACAACTTAGACAACATAGACCGCTCGACCTCTGGTCGCTCGCAAGGCGAGAACTTTTTCTTGTCGCAAGCGACAACCATTATACTTGTTGTCTTAGTTGTCATAGTTGTCGTTATATCTCTTCGTTGTCGTTTATTTTTACTTTTCACTATTCACTTTTCACTATTCACTATTTTAACTACAACTTAGACAACTTAAACAACTATTTTTAGTCAGCACAGCTGACTCCGGTGACAGCTTGTCACTATTTAATGTTGTCTTAGTTGTCATAGTTGTCGTTTATTTCTACTATTCACTTTTCACTATTTTGACTACAACTTAGACAACTTGAACAACTATTTTTAGTCAGCACAGCTGACTCAGGTGACAGCTTGTCACTATTAAATGTTGTCTTAGTTGTCATAGTTGTCGTTTATTTCTACTATTCACTATTCACTTTTCACTATTCACTTTGAATCGCTGGATGCAATCCAGCAATTCAATCGCGCTCTCCTCCATATCCCCTGTCAACTTCTCAATCTTCGACAGGATATAGCTATAGAACAACTGCAGGATCAGGGCCACCACGATACCAAAGATGGTCGTGATCAGCGCCACCTTCATACCCTGGGCCACAATCGTAGGACCGATATCTCCGGCCACCTGAATCCGGTCGAAGGCCATCACCATACCGATCACAGTTCCTAAGAATCCCAGTGAGGGAGCCATGGCGATAAACAGCTTGATCCACGAACAACCCTTCTCCAGGTTGGCGGCCTGCAGACCGCCGTAATTCGTGATGCTGCGCTCGATGGCGTCCATGGGCTGGTCGATATGCAACAAGCCGTGATAACACACACTCGCCACAGGACCACGGGTCTTCCGACAGAGGTCTTTAGCGCCTTCCACATCTTTGGCCTCCAGTTTCTGACGGATATCCTCGGTCAACTTCCTGGCCTTGATCTCCGACATCATCAGATAGAGGATACGCTCCACACAAAAGGCCAGTCCCAGCACCAGGGCCAGGGCCACCAGTGACATAAACCAGACGTTGCCGTCGATAAACTTCGTCTTCAGCTGTTTGTGGAACCCGCCCTTCTCCGTCACCTCTTCTCCTGCAGCGGCCAAGGCTTCATCATCCACGACAGAGGTCACGATGCTGTCCTCTGCTGCAGAAGCCGTGGAGTCCATCACCACTGTCAGGGAGTCTTTCGCCACTGCCTGTGCGTCTTTCGCCGGTCCTTGGGCAGGTCCTTGGGCAGACACGCCCAGAGATACCATCAGACAGCCTATAAAAAATATTTTACTTATCCAGTTTCTCATATACCGAGTTATTACTCTTATACTCCGGCACGATCTCCTTCATCTTCGCCACCGTCGCCATATCGTCATACTTCTTCGAGATCTCGATCAACTCGTCGATATCCTTGCTCACCTTGTCGTAGTCATACTCACGGACCTCCGCAATACGGATCTTCTCATGGAACGTAGGCTTCGTGCCTTCGAGTTCGTTGAGCACCTCTTCATAGAGTTTCTCGCCAGGACGCAAACCCGTGAACTTCACCTCTACATTCTTGGCACCGCTCAGCTTAATCATCCTATTGGCCAGGTCAACGATCTTCACCGGCTTACCCATGTCGAACACGAAAATCTCGCCGCCATTACCCTTGGTACCTGCCTCCAGCACCAGCTTACAGGCCTCAGGAATCAGCATGAAGAAACGCACGATACGCTCGTCAGTGACTGTCACAGGACCACCGTTCTTAATCTGCTCGCGGAACAAAGGAATCACCGATCCATTCGAGCCCAGCACATTACCAAAACGCGTGGTCACAAACTGCGTCCTGGCAGTGGGACCACCCATCTGCGAAACCGTGATAAAGCTCTCCTTATTGCCCAGTATCGATAGATGCTCAACCATCTTCTTCTCCTTGATGGCCTGGTCCAGACTCTGCACATAAATCTCACAGATACGCTTCGAACAGCCCATCACGTTCGTGGGGTTCACAGCCTTATCCGTCGATACCATCACAAACTTCTTCACACCATATTTCACAGAGAAGTCGGCGATGACCTTCGTACCCCAGATATTGTTCAACACAGCCTCCGAGGGGTTGTCCTCCATCATCGGCACATGCTTGTAGGCAGCGGCATGGAACACGTAGTCGGGCCTGAACGTCCGGAAGATCTCCTCCATCCTGTGCTGACGACTGATACTGGTCACAATCACCTCGGCAGGCACGTTCGGGAAGTCCTTGGCCATCATCAGTCGGATATCGTGCTGCGGGGTCTCGGCCTGGTCGATCAGCATCATCTTCGCAGGACGGAACTTGGCAATCTGTCTCACCATCTCACTACCGATAGAACCGGCACTACCCGTGATCAGCACCTTCTGGCCCTTGATCAGTTCCTCCACCGACTTCAGGTCCACGCGGATCTCCTGTCTGGGCAGCAATTCTTCCACACTCACCTCGCGCAAATGCAGTGATCCGAAGTCCACAGGGGTGTCATTCTCAATATCCATCTCCTTGGCACTCTGGGCCATATACACCTTCGCACCGGCACCGATGATGATATCCTGAATCTCCTGATTGTTTCGGAATTCATTCACCCGATAGGGCGCCACCAACACACCCTCGATATCGTTCTGTTTGATGATCTCAGCCAGATTGTCACCCACCGAATACACTCGCTCACCCATAATCTGCTGGTGCTTCGTGTTCTTATGATGCGTGATAAATCCTTTGACGACAAATCGCCGAGGTCTCTGACTCATGACATTCTTAGCCAGACCGACACCGCCCTGCATGGCACCGTAAATCAGCACCCTGACGGCACGCGTATTCGAGAAGGCCACATCGTATAGCGTCTTCACAAACACACGCAAAGCCCACATCAGCAACGTGGAAATGATATATATCAGGAAGATACTCGTCGTATTGAAATGCACGAAATAGGCCCTCGGCAGGAAGTCCATACCATACTGCGCCAACAACACAATACCCAGATTCACCAGATTACCATACACCACGCGCATCAGGTCCACGAAACTCGAGTAGCGCATAAAACCTGAATAGGTATGGAACAGTCTGAAGCCAGGGATACTCAACAACGAGAAACAGATCATCGTTGCCAGCACTTGCAGCGTATTTTCGTAAAGGGTGTCAGTCTTGTTGAAGATCCAGTATACCATGAATCCGCTGAACGTCACAATGCCGCAGTCAATCAGAAAGATACACCAGTACGGCAGCGAGTTCTTGGTGAAATACCAGTTCAATATCTTGTCAAATGGATTTCTCATAAACCATATCTTGCTCTAAAACGCTGCAAAGGTACGAATAAGTAAGCAAATCACAAAATAAATTCACGATAATTTTTATTTTTCCCGCAAAAAAGCAAAATAAAACGGAATAAAAAAGTTAACATAAGACCTTTCTTGCAATCATACATTTTCATTAATCTTCAATCTTTTTTACATTAATATTGGTAAGATTTTTTACAGCACAATTTTGTTTTGTCAAATATTTACGATGTCTGTGTTTTGTGATAATAATTTATAAAATGGAGTTATATCGCTGAGTATCAACAATTATGTAATAGTGTTTTTAGAAAACATTTTTGTTTGAAATGTAAAATATTTAAAAGTCGTTAATGATATACAAAATGTTACAAATAATTTGGTGCTTTGAAAAATATTTCATACATTTGCAGTCCATCCGTTGATTGTTTTATCAGGATCACATACCGAGACCATTAATGTTAACCTGATACTATATACAAAAAAGAGAGGCGTCTCTTTCCCCACTAACAGAGGGGAGCGAACCTGTGTTCAGGCCCGCTCCCCTTCTTATTTTCCAGCAAAGACATCAGTTCACCCGAAGCGTTTCACCGCCGCATAATAGGTATCGAGACTGCCGATATCAAACCGTCCAGCTGACATTGGCCAGGCATGCATGGTCGTATGCTCCACCATATAGTGTGCCAAGTTGCCTGGAGCATCCTTGCCGCAACCATTCTCCACAGCATGTCTGATCAAGTCCAGATCCTTCTTCAGATAAATATAGAATGGCGGCACGGCCCAATGGCTCTTCGGCACCTGAGGCTTCTCCTCCATACCGAGCACACGGTTATTGGCATCGAGTTCGACGACACCAGTGCGCTGCAGTTTCTCTATGCTCGGCTCCTCATGACACATGATACAACTCGTCCCCTTCTCTTTCGCAAAGTCCACAAACTCCTGAAAACTGAAGAACAACAAATTATCCGCCGCCACCACCATTATATCATCATCAATGTTCAGTTTATCAATGGCGAAGAGTAAGTCGCAGACGGCTCCTAATCTCGTCTCGTTCGTCTCCGTCCCGTCATCCACCACGATAAACCTATCACTGGGGCCAGGCCCCGGTGATAGGTTTGGCTGGAACCTATCAGTGGGGCCTGGCCCCAGCGATAGGTTTTCCACCCATTTCTCGAAGATTGGCGCGAACTTGTGATTCGTCACAATAATGTGTTGGTCTATCTCCGGAATCCGGTCAATATCCTCAATCATCCGGTCCAGAATACTCTTCTCACCGATTTTCAGGAGGGGTTTAGGAAAGTTCTTCGTCAACTCCCCCAGCCTCGTGGCATAACCTGCTGCAATAACGATATTCTTCATATTCCTACAATTTTGGTGGCGAAGTTACGAAATTTAAGTGAAAAGTGAATAGAAAATAGTGAAAAATTTGCTACCACACGGATAAATTATGCATTATGCATGATTAATTATGAATTATTTTGTACCTTTGCACCATCCGATTGATGATCATTACAGCAAATTCAAAGTTATGCAGTATCATATTTTCTCACCCTATCGCGTTTGCCCACTTGGAGCACATGTCGACCATCAGCATGGTCTGGTCACAGGTTTCGCTATCGACAAAGGTGTCGACCTCTGGTTCGATATCAACGACCAATCTCACGTTCATCTGGAAAGTAAGACCTTCGAGGGCGTGGTCGATTTTGATCTCGATGCACCTACACAAGTCAAGGAGCGCCACTGGGGCGACTATGCCCGAGGCGCCAAATATGCCCTCCGCAAACGTTTCGAGCTGAAACGCGGCATCACGGGTGTCATCCAGGGTTCTCTCCCCGTAGGAGGCCTCAGTTCTTCAGCAGCCGTACTGATCGCCTACGTGATGGCCTTTGCCAAAGCGAATGACATCACCCTCCAACCCTTCGAAGTGGTCAAAATCGCTTCCGAGGCAGAGCGCGAATACATCGGTCTCAGCAATGGCCTCCTCGACCAGGCCTGTATCGCACTGGGCAAGAAGGATGGTCTGCTCTTCCTCGATTGCGACTCCAACGACTGGCGCATTATCAAACGCCATCCTGATATGCCCGATTTCGAAATTGGCATCTTCTTCAGCGGATTAACGCGCTCGCTGGTCAACTCCGATTACAACCTGCGCGTCTACGAGTGCAAGACAGCCGCCTGGAATATGCTGGCCTATACCGAACAGCCCCTGAAAACCTTCGATAAGACTTTTTTGCGCGATATTCCCAAGGCTACCTTCGAGAAGACGCGCATCGCCATGCCAGCACGTTTTGCCCGTCGCGCAGAGCATTTTTATTCTGAATACCGTCGTGTGCGTCAGGGTGTCACGGCCTGGGAGACGGGTAATCTGAAACTCTTTGGAAAACTCAGCTTCGACTCATGCGAGAGCTCCATCCATAATTACGAGTGTGGTTCCCCCGAGCTCATCGCCATCTACGACATCATGCGCTCCCTCCCCGGAGTCTATGGCGGACGCTTCTCCGGTGCCGGCTTCAAAGGCGCCTGCATCGCCCTGGTCGATCCGGCCCATAAGGATGAGATCCAGAGGGTGCTAACGGAAAAATATCTGGAGCAGTTCCCCGAGTATGAAAAGACGTTCCAAGTCTACTGGGTCCGCCCCGACAACGGCGCCCGATTCATCGATTAAAATAGTAACATTATGCAACATATAGATTTAAACAACAAGACCATCTTGGTCACTGGTGCCGCTGGCTTCATCGGCTCCAACCTCGTCAAGCGCCTACTCAACGATTTCTCAGGCATCACCGTTGTCGGCATCGACAACATGAATGACTACTATGACGTAAGTCTAAAAGAGTCCCGTCTCAAAGAGCTGCAAAACCTATCACTGGGGCCAGGCCCGGGTGATAGGTCCACTCAAAACCTATCACCCGGGCCTGGCCCCAGTGATAGGTTTTGGACTTTTGTCAAGGGCGATATTGCCGACAAGCCCACGATCGACAGGCTGTTTGAGCAATACAAGTTCGACGTCGTTGTCAACCTCGCTGCCCAGGCCGGTGTGCGCTATAGCATCACCAACCCCGATGCGTATATACAGAGCAACCTCATCGGGTTCTATAACATCCTTGAAGCCTGCCGCAACCACCCCGTAGAGCATCTTGTTTATGCTTCGTCATCAAGTGTATACGGTGGTAACAAAAAAGTACCATTCAGCACAGATGACAGAGTGGATAACCCTGTATCGCTTTACGCTGCGACAAAGAAGTCCAACGAGCTCATGGCCCACTGCTATTCCAAGCTCTACGATATTCCCTCTACTGGCCTGCGCTTCTTCACCGTCTATGGTCCTGCAGGCCGTCCAGACATGGCCTATTTCGGTTTCACCAACAAACTCTTGAAGGGCGAAACCATCCAAATCTACAACTACGGCAACTGCCGCCGCGACTTCACCTATGTCGATGACATTGTCGAGGGCATCGTCCGCGTGATGCAGGGCGCCCCCGAGCGCAAAAAGGGCGACGATGGACTCCCCATCCCACCCTATGCCGTCTATAACATCGGTGGTGGCCAACCCGAAAACCTCCTCGACTTTGTCACCATCCTCCAGGAGGAACTCGTCCGTGCAGGCGTCCTCCCGCAGGACTTCGATTTCGAGGCCCACAAACAACTGGTTCCCATGCAACCCGGTGATGTCCCCACCACCTATGCCGATGCCACTGCCCTCGAACGTGACTACGGTTTCACCCCCAAGATCACACTTAGAGAGGGACTGAGGAAGTTTGCAATCTGGTACAAGAAGTATTATAACCCAGGCTTATAACCTATCGCTGGGGCCAGGCCCGGATGATAGGTCCACCCAAAACCTATCACCCGGGCCTGGCCCCAGTGATAGGTTTTAGGCATTTTGCACGATAGAGTACCCAAGAGACGTAATCCGCGACAACAGGCGGATACTCGCTCCAAAATCCTTGGCAGCTTTAAGGATTTCATTTCGCCGCGACTTCTCATAGAGAGCGAGGTCAGCAGCGCGGTTTAATCCATAATTCGACGAAAGGAAAGCCCTCACCACCTCCTCAGAGACACCCCCGCTCCGACTATCGTAATCCATCACCTTCAGAGCCTTTGACAATGGCGTGTTTACCTGTTCACGCAAGTCCTCCAACGGAAATCTCTGCAAGACCGCCCCAACAGCACAAATCGAAGACACACGCCTCGGATTCCCAGTGAACTCCCGCCAACTGCTCCATTCATACGATTCCACGTTGTCACACAGCCCGCCGGCAATCGGATTCTGGTGGATATACCTGATCAGTATCAGAAAATACCCCGCATCGTTCACCGGCTCGCTCTTGTACCGATCCTGGAAAAGATGCCCGAAATGCCCATACTTGTCATTGTAGTACCTCGCAAAACGCGATGCAACATCCCTCAGAACAGCAGCCAGCCCCTCAGCTTTCTCCTGAATCAGAAGATGGACATGGTTGGGCATCAGGCAGTAAGAATAGATTGTACAACGAGGGGGCAACGGCCGCCTGAGCTGATCGTGAGGCTGAACCACGTCCTTGAGGATAAACACGAACTTACGATAGTCATCATCGTCTTCGAAAATCGTCTGACGATTGATACCGCGGAGCATCACGTGATGGATGCCAGTTGAGCTTTGTTGTCTGAGTTGTCTTGTCATAGTTTCTTAGAATTACTGATAACTGCTGCAAAGTTAATCATTTTCCCCGAAACCACCAAATTTTTCCTCAAAAACCTATCAGTGGGGCCTGGCCCCAGCGATAGATTTTTTCTCAATTCCCGATATAACATTTCCGATTTTCCCATACTTATAAGTAGAAAGTTGAATCAAAAACATCGTAAGTATGACACCCACTATGGCGACTTAAAAAAATAAAAAACATGAAGATTATAGATAACAAGAAAGACTATTACGACTACCTTGCAGGTATTCTTGGAGTTGACGACCTGGTAGTTTACGACCGAAGAGGGTCTGTAGTTCTTGGCTCAGAAAACAATATGCCGTATGAAATGCAATATTTCTTTAGCCATAAGATTCTATCTTTCGATAAACCCTTGGAAGATAGGCGCTACTGGCACTTGAAGAGTATCATTAAGCGACGTGAGACAGAGACTGTGAAGCATTCATATAGTAAGACTTGGAAAGAGGGCGAGATCTATCACTTTGTCCTTGAGGTGGGCTACACCCACTATCGCTTCGAGGTGGAACGCTGGCTCGAAGAGAATCTTTCACCGACTCACGTTCCGATGTCCAGAAGCTAGAATCTGCCGGTTTCGACAAGAAAACAAGTTTTAGAAATATCAAATAAACTATGCAAGATCTCAAAATTCAAAACAAACCGAAAAACCTACGGGCGGGTTGCCATTTCTACAACGAGAAGATGGAGTTCGATGTGTATAATGGTGAGGCACTTAATGATAACGCCATCAGATACCTCATCCCGCTGAACAAGCACATCCTTGAGCCGCTGGGATTCGAGGCGGTATGTGATGATTACACCTCCAAAATGTACTTCCAACGCGACATTGAAGGCTATCGCGTCAGAACCATTCCTTTAGGAGCCAGAATTATCATCATCGACTTAAAGTATCTCCACACGCTGGTGGATGCAAATGGAGAGAGCCTAAATGAGTTGGAGAACTTCTTCCATGCCCTCGGAATCCCTTACGAGAGTATTTTCACCAAAGAAGCGCTCGATAACATCAACGCATTCGGCCAACAATACTATGAGTACTACGAGGAACAGGAAAAGTCCTTCAAACAATTTAATGCAAGATTTGGCAAGATAACAAGTAATAGAAAACGTAAAAAGAAATAAAGCAATATGAGAAAATCATGTTTAAAGCCCGACAAGGAGTTTATCGAAGAGTTGTGCAACAAGTATGGCGATGATGTTCGAAATGCGGTTACGGACGCCATCATTTCAAAAAAAACAAAGTGTAGAACCATCAAAACAACAAATAGAATATGCCCCAAATCTATAAAGAAAATCTAATAGACAAACTCGACGAGATAGGAATGCTGTATTTCGTGATAGGGTCCCTGTTCAGCGCAGAGACCCTGGTGGATGTGGAATCCTGCGAAGCATCCCTGAAAGGCGTTGAGATGCTTAGGGCCGAATTACCAACGTCGAAATACAAAGACGACCCGAAGATTAAGAAGTTTCTCGACGAAGCCCTCACCACCTTTGGATACACCCACATCTCCACTTCCGACATCCGACTGTTTTACCTAATCTGCTAGCAACCACGACCATATCCATCAATTTTAACCGTTCATAAACTAATTTTTAACCAAAATATTTGGCTATTAGCGAAAGTTTATGTACCTTTGCAGCCGTATGGAAGAGATATTAGATATAAAATCAATGCCTACAGTGCAGATTATACAGGCATTAGGCAAGCGGTTCAGGGAGTATCGGATTGCAGCAAGAATGACACAAAAAGAAGTCGCTGAACAATCTGGGGTAAGCCTTCTGACTATCAGACGGTTTGAACAGGGCTATTCATACGACATCAAACTTGGTAATCTGATAGCACTATTGAAGGCTATAGACTTTGCTGATGGCATAGCCGATATTCTCCCTGAATTTCCTGTTTCGCCGTATGCACTGGCTAGGCAAGATGCAAACAAACCCAAAAGAGTAAGGCATGGACAACAACATTAAGGTAACAATATGGGGTAAGGAGGTAGGCCGACTCACATGGGACGCAAGTAGAAAACGTTCTATTTTTGAGTATGCACCGAGTTTTCTCAAAGGAGAACTTGACATCGCTCCTTTGACGGCATCCATTCATGATCGTAGAAGTCGCCTACCCTTTTACGGCGAAGCCAATAATGGCGTGTTTTATGGCCTGCCAGCCTTCATCAGCGACAGCCTTCCCGGAAAATGGGGAGATACTGTGTTCTCTGCCTGGGCCTCTGCGAACAATCTCGACGAAGACCATTTGACAGCTGTCGACAAGCTATCCTTCATCGGCAAACGCGGAATGGGTGCATTAGAATTTGAGCCCTCACAGAAAATCGGTTCAGGCGAAATGAGCCTAGAACTCGACCAACTGTACCGCAAGGCGCAAGAAATTCTCGAAAAGAGAGAAGAAACTGTCATCTTTGGTAAGGACCTCACCCTGGAGACATTATACGAAGTTGGCACATCAGCCGGAGGACAACATACCAAAGCCGTCATTGCGCGCAACAACAAAACTGGCGAGATCCGTTCTGGCCAGATTATGCTATCTCCCGACTATACTTACTATCTGCTGAAATTCGCCGAGAAAGACTACTATCCCCTCACCAAGGTCGAGATGGTGTACTACAAGCTGGCGACAATGGCTGGTATCACCATGATGCCATCCGAACTGATCTCGATTGATGGTGACGAGCATTTCCTTACCCAGCGATATGACCGAAAGGACGGCAAGAAAATTCATACCCAGACGCTTGCCGCCATGAATCCCAATGCCCGGAACTACGAGGATCTGATGATAGCCTTAGACAAGCTCAACATCTCGTACAAGGAGAAAGAGGAAACGTTCAGGCGTACCGTATTCAATATCCTTGCCACCAACGTTGATGCACACATCCGTAACTTCTCCTTCATGATGGAGGAAGGTGGAACGTGGCATATAACACCGGCATATGATCTGACATTCTCTTGCTTCAATCCTGGAAACAAGTTTGATTCAGCCCACTATCTCAGAATTGGAGGAAAGACCGTTGACATCGGATACGAAGACTTGGTTGAATTTGGACGGAAGTTTAGCATTTCCAATCCGAATGAGATTATCCAAAGTACGGCAGAATGTGTAGCACAATTCCGCTGTGTAGCCCAGAAGGTTGGAGTAGATAGTTATTGGATTGATAAAATCGAAGCTCACTTTGCTGAAATGTCGCCAAGGATCCTCTCAATGCTCAATGGTTATAAGCCCCTCTCCTTCGACTACATCATCCCGGAAAAGGGCATTACCGTCCAGAACCTTCATTGGACAGAGATGGGCAATGGCGCCATGCGTCTCGAAGCCGAGCTGAATGGCACACCCTTCAGGGCCACTTTCGCCAAGAAGTCCAAGGAATACCCTGCCATCATAGCAAATGGTGGCATCAAGATGCCCTTCGAGAAGCAGAAAGAATATGTCGAGAGATTATTCCTCCCCAGGCGAACCTCTTAAAACATTCTCTTGCCCCCTCAGTTTACTTGTCCCCTTCCACCCCCATTTTTTATGTTTTTTCCTTAAGGGGACAAGGACTCGAGCTCTGCTCGCTTGGCTCGTCCAACCTATCGCTGGGGCCAGGCCCGAGTGATAGGTTTTCAAAAAAGATGAAAAATATCAGCTATTACTTGCATATTTGCGAGATAATTGATACTTTTGCAGGCGAATTAATGTAGTATCGCATATGAAACAGCTATTAAACAATATTGCCTCGTAATGTTTAACCGAGTGGCGCAACGAGAGTTTGTGACCGCTCATAACATTACAGGTAATATGAGTAGAAGTAGAAAAAGATTTCCAGCAGGCACATGTTGCTACTGTAAGTCGCAGAAACGCGGAAAACAGTTTAGTCATCGCAAATTTCGCCGATGTGAGCATGTATTGATGCACAACCAACATTTTGAAAATCTTCCTATTCGCCAATATGAGATTACAAGCCAATGGGATCTTGGTGGTGATGGAAAGCGTTTCTGGGGCTGGGCTCCTGAAGAGGAGTGGTTTCAGAAAGAAATGCGAAAATGAGAATTTGGAAAACCTATCAGTGGGGCCTGGCCCCAGTGATAGGTTCGTTCACACCCCACAAAAAGAAAAAAATAGGGAAATTAGGGGAAGTTTGCGGAAAATTTCCTCTAATTTAAAAATAATATGTATCTTTGCAGCGTTAAAACGTATATGAAGATGAAAGTAGAACCAACCCCCATTCGGGACCATCAGCAACAAATTGAGGCAATTCAGTTGCTGACCAATCCACAGATGCAGCCATTATTCCAGAAGATTAACAGCGAATACCTTTACTGGGATAAGGTGAAACACATTGCTCCAAATGGTATTGATAAGCATATTCTTTGGCATGCTGTAAGAATACAACGCAAACTCAATGCTCAGGACATCCAGTTCGGTAAATACACCTTTCATTTTACTATTACCAAGAACATGCTGGCCCTACTCCATGACTTCGACATGAATCTTGGCGGTAGTTTGGGTACACAAAGCATTATTCCAAATACAGACAAGAACTACTATCGGATTAGTTCCATTATGGAAGAAGCCATTGCCTCCAGCCAAATGGAAGGGGCATCTACCACTCGGAGAATCGCAAAAGACATGCTTCGTAAACAATTGAAGCCTATCAATAAAAGTCAGCAGATGATAGTCAATAATTACGAGACTATCAACAAAATCTCTAAGAACAAACAGTTGGCTTTTTCTATTGATAGTCTGTTAGACATTCATCATTCCATTGTCAATAAGACACTCGACAACCATGATGATGAGGGTGTATTCCGGAGCAACAACGACATTTTTGTTGTAGACGGAGTCACTGGGTTCGTTGCGCACACACCCCCATCATATACAGAGATTCATGAAATGATAGAAGATCTGTGCAACTTTGCTAACAATGACAACAATGACAATTTCATCCACCCTATCATTAAAGGTATTATTATACATTTCGTATTAGCATTCATCCACCCGTTTGTCGATGGCAATGGCAGAACGGCAAGGTCCCTGTTCTACTGGTATATGATAAAAAAGGGTTACTGGCTAACAGAGTATTTATCAATATCAAGAATCATCTATACAAACAAAACGGCATACGAGAAAGCCTTCCTATACACAGAAAACGATGGAAACGACGTATCGTATTTCATACAGTATCATTTGGAAGTAATGAAAAAAGCCTTCGAAGATCTGAAGAAATACCTTCAGCGGAAAATCGATGAACAACAAAATCTTCTTCGCTTCTCTGGCATTTCCAACATTAACGAAAGGCAAAGATATGTCCTACGCACTATATCAGAAAGCAAACGCACCCTCTTTACTCCCAAAGAACTGGCTACACAATTCGATATTTCTGTAAGATCTGCCCGTACTGATTTACAGTCTCTTGTTGACATGGGTTATCTCAGCCAAACTAATTTGAACAAGAGAGCTATGGGCTATATAAAATCAGAGCATTTCGAGCAGCTTCTCACTGAAGTCTTAGACAAAAAATAGAGAAAATTAGGGGAAACTTTCCACAAATTTCCCCTAATTTCCTCTACACCACCGGAGAACCATGTTTGTGCCTTCGCAACCTATCACTGGGGCCTGGCCCGAGTGATAGGTGATCTATCTATTATCAGCTTACGGAGAGACTCTTCGAAGCCTTCCTCGAAGGGTGGGATGTCATCGGGATAGATCCTTCGGTAATCCTCTTCCAATGCATCCAACAGTCGGGCTATGAGTAGCCACTTCTGTCGGCGCGTCAGCGGGTTCTTTCGCTGACCGAGAAGGTAACGCACTGCGACGTAAGCCTGATACAAGGCTATGGCGTCACTTTTCTAATACGCCCCTGCGTATGTTTGCCTACATGGGCAGTGCAGAGGTCACGCACAGTAGCCTGTGCGATGCCGTCGATGCCATCTTTGAGCATGGCCAAGAACGACGGAGTGAACTTGAATTGTTTCATTTTTTGTTAATTAATGTTTATTTTGTTCCCGACATGCCGGTCACAAATCGGGCGCAAAGGTAAGAAATAATTCTTAAATTTGCAACGTCCGGCCGACGAAAACTTAAAATTTTATTGATTTCATTCTAAAACCAATTATTTATGAACGACAACAAACGCGAACAACGCTGCATCGAACTCTTCGATCGCCTAAAGCAGCAATTCATCCGTGCCCATGCCCTCGACGATGCCGACAAGGGTTACTGTCCCAATCAGTCGAGCAAGGAATTCTATCACGGTCTTTCCGCACAGGAGGCCGCCAGTTTCGTGGCTCTCCTCATCCGTTTCACCTCCCACATGAGCCTCGATGATTTCAACAGCAACTGGTTCTTCTATTCCGACTACATCTACCAGGACGAAGATATCGACGCTCAGGAGAGTCTCCAAGCTGCACTCAAAGCCGAAATGTCAAACAAATAAAAATCTGTGATATCCGTGAGATCTGTGTGACATGATTTTGAATCCTGAAGCCCTCAGCCTTCTTCAGCGAGAACTGGCGCTGGCCGGTTTCTCTGCTGAAGACGAGCAGCGGCTTCACCAGCTGGAAGCGTGTCGGATCACCCCGCTCAAGGCCCTCCCACCCGTGGAGTTCCTCTTCCAGCTTCATGGTAAGCCCTGCTTTGCCCGTGGCGAGCTGACCGGTCTCTCCGGCAAGGCCAAGAGCGGCAAGACATTTGTCTGCAGCATCCTGATGGCGCTGTGCATTCGCAACGAAGTGCTCTCCATGACGAGGATCGAGCCAAGAAAGTTGCATGTCCTCTGGTATGATACCGAGCAGAGCGATGAGTCCACCAAGGACATCCTCTGCCAGCGCATCTGTCAGATGACGGGCATCCAGCCAAGTCAGTTTCCTGCCGACGAGTTCAATGTCTTCAATGTCCGCCAGAAGCCCGTTGCCGAGCGCTTGCCGATGCTCGAGGCCGCGGTGCGCTATCGCCATCCCGACCTGGTGATCCTCGATGGTATCCGCGATCTGGTCAACGACATCAACGATGGCGTGGTGGCCCAGAACGTGGTGGAACGCCTGATGCACCTGGCCTCCGAGTGCCACTGTGCGATGGTCTGCGTGCTCCACCAGAACAAGTCCGTCGAAGACCGCAACCTCCGTGGCTGGATCGGCACGGAGCTGAAGAACAAGGCCTTCGAGGTGTATGAGTGTGCCAAGTCCAGCGAACGCATCTTTACGTGGAGCCAGACCGACACCCGTAAATACGACATCCCTGATGGTCTCTCGTTTGCCGTGGGCGATGATGGCATACCTTATCGTTGTACGGAGCGCCAGTTGCTCGAAGCCCAGTTCGAGGCCCAGCGCAAGATACTGGCCAAGATCGAGAAGAGCGGTAGTCGTGGTAAGCCCTACACCGACCTCAACCCGAAGTATGCCCACAAGGAAGGTCGCAAGCACGTCTTCGATGTGAAGTTACTCTTCACCGACATCATGCAGCCTGGTGTGCAGTACACCGAGGAATCTCTCAAGACCGAGATCTACGCGAAGACTAACGCCCTGAAGGACAAGCTCCACAACGAGATCCTCCAAAAGGCCGTCACCGAAAAGGTCATCCTCCAGTCCTACGATGCCTTCCAAAAGAAGATCTACGTGCTGAATCTCCCCTTCTAATGCCTCCGGTGAAGCTCTAACCTGCCCCACATACTACATTCTCTCTCGTAGAGAGAATTACGTATGGGGCTTAGACTTCACCTCCGGCAAATGTTTTTTAAATTTTCAATTATCAATTTTCAATTTACGAAGTGAAGTACGACGATTTAACCATTCAAAAGCTCCGTGAGCTCCCGATTTTCGACGTTTGTTCGAAGCTAGGCATTACCCTCTATGGCATGGGCAAGCTCACCAAACGTGCCACTTGCTGGTACCACGACGATAAACATCCTTCTATGCACGTCAACAAAAAGAAGAACATCTACAAGTGCTTTGTCTGCGGCATAGGCGGCGATGTACTCAAACTAGTCCAGGACTACGAAAACCTCACCTTCCCCGAAGCCTGCGACTGGCTCATCCACGAATTCAGCGTTTCTGTCCTTCCCGATGCGCAGCCCCCGATGAATCATGGGGACTGGCACAATGATAGTAGCCAAGTCGGAACGACCTGCGGAGATCAGGGTGCCTGTCCCCGTGATTCGTCCGGCTCCTCAAGAGCCGTCCCATCTTCCCTCTACCCTCTTCCATCTTCCCTCGTAGATCGCTCTCTATCCGTCGACTCCGAGTTCTGCCGCTCACTCGTCTCCAACGGCTATCTCACCACATCCCAGATGCGATCCGCCGCATCCCGTTACCGTCTCGGAGCCACAAAAGAAGGCGGTGTCATCTTTTGGGAAATCGACGCTCAAAACCGAGTTCACACCGGAAAGATCATGTACTACCAATCAGACTGCCACCGAGACAAGACTCACACCCCCACTTGGGTTCATGCTTTAATCAAAGAAAAGCTCCCACAGGACTACGAGTTGCAACACTGCCTCTTCGGCCTCCACCTTATAAACACTCATCCCGACCCTTTGATGGGTCGAGGATACCTTAGTGAAAGAGCGACAGGAGGAGCGGTTAAGCCACCCCATATAGCCATTGTTGAGTCAGAGAAAACTGCGGTGATAATGAGCGAAATTATCCCGGAGTTTATCTGGCTCTCTTGCGGCGGCCTCCAGATGTTCAAGCCCGAACTCCTCTCCCCTCTCACCGATCACAAGGTCATCCTCTTCCCCGACACCGATGAATCCGGCGAAGCCTTCACCACCTGGACCCAGATCGCCCAACAGGCAAACAAGCTCTACCCCTTCAAGCACCCCCTCCGCATCTCCAATCTCCTTGAGCGATTCGCCACTTCCTCTCAAAAATCCCACAAAATCGACATCGTCGACTTTCTATTTGAATTGTAGTATTATTCAAGTCGAATTATGGCACTATTCGTGTCGAAAAGTGGCACTATTCTATCGGTTTGACTTAAAAATATTCTTTATGATTAACTTCTATGATAAGAAACTATTCATTTCAAAGAGCGAACTTGCAAAGATGGCCGGAGTTTCATCCAGAACATTCCGGCGCTATCTTGCAACGCGTCGTCCTATCCTTGAATCCCTTGGTATCACGCCCAAGACTCAGAAGCTTCCTCCAGACGTTGTACGTTACATCTGTGAGGACTACTGCATCGACCTTCCCCCAGCCTATCAAGATGCGCCAAAGAAAATGGACATTAAATGTTAAAAAACAACGTTTTTTATGTCCGAGTCGGTCAAAGACGGACAACGCCTTTTTCAGATGTTGTATCTTTGCAATATCAAACAAAAGTCCAGGAAACTCCTGGCAGAGTTGATGAAAATGCGAGTCGCGCGGTAGCAAATTTTTCATTCTTCACTCTTCACTATTCACTTTTCACTTAAAACCATGCCCGTTTTCATTAAAGTAACCCAAAACCAAATCAAGGACTCCAAGTCCTACGGCAAGTGGTACGGCCGTGTAGTTTCTTCAAAGACCATGAGCTACCAGGAGCTCTGTAAGCACATGTCTGAGCACAACTCTGTCTATGGCGAAGATGTCTGTCTCGGTGTAGCCAACAAACTCCAGAACTGTATGCTCGAGCAGCTGCTCGAAGGCAAAAAGGTCCAGTTCGGCGAACTCGGCGTATTCTACCTCTCCGTCAAGAGTACCGGTGCCAACGAGGAGAAGGACTTCAACCTCGGTGTCAACATCAACGGTCTGTATCTCTGTTTCGCTCCCAGTCGCACCGACGTGAACAACCTCAGTTCGAAGATGCTGAAGAAGAAGGCCACCTTCATGAACGTCAAGGATCTCTCTGAGACCAAGCCCAAGAAGCCCACTACAGGTGGTGATGACAGTGGTTCGTCTCAGGGCGGCAACTCTGGCGACCAGTCCGGTTCGCAGAGCGGCAACTCCGGCTCAGGTTCTGAGACTGTGACCGACCCTGAGATCACCGGTACCACTCCTTTTGAGGAGTCCACTACCGTGACGATCCAAGGCCCTCAGGGCGCCTCAGTCCACTACACCATCGACGGCTCGACGCCTACCGCCGAGAGCCCCGCGTACGCTGAGCCCTTCACCCTGACCGACACCGCCACGGTCCGTGCCATCGCCATCCTCAACGAAGTCTCGTCTTCAGTCTCGTCCAAGACTTTCACCAAGAGCACCTCTAACGATGGCGAAGGCGACCAGAACTAGTATTTGATGTAAAAAGTAAGATGGAAGATGGAAGAGGATTTCGACGTAAGTCATGGAAGATGTGTCCTGGGTGTAGCAAAGGCTATCCAGTCTGTCCAAGCACAGAAACACCATCCATATCACAGCCTTGAATGCTGCCTGCACTCTCCCTCTCCCCTCTTCCATCACCTTCTCTCGCGCAGCCGAAAGAAACCCAAGATTCACCCCTCTCCGCGCAGCCCAGAGTCCCTTTCCAAGGGACGGCGCCAGCAGGGATGTAAGAACCCAAGCCGTGTCCCGGCTTACCAAAACCCACGAAAAGTCGTCGGTTTCTGCGACTTTTCGTTTGCATCCTCCCCATATAGGGGGAGGCCTTGGTGGGGGTGGATGTTTCTTTGCTTCTTTCTTTGCGCCAAAGAAAGCAAGAATAAATTATAACTTAAAAATTAAATTTTATAATCTATGATAAAAATTAATTGGAGCACCGTTATCAAGGTGCTAAAATTCCTCGCAACCGTCATTACCAGCGTTGCTGGAACTCTCGCAGTCCAAAGCTGCTGCCCCAGCTGGTTCTAAACAAGTAAACATGAGTCGCTTATGAGACGAATCAATCTAATCATCCTTCATTGCTCCGCAACCAAGATTACACAGGACTTCCCTGTGGAATCCCTCGAAGCCTGTCACAAAGCCCGCGGCTTCAAAACCATCGGCTACCACTACTACATCACGAAGGATGGCCAGATGCACCAGTGCCGCCCCGAAGATATGATTGGAGCCCACGCCCGCCGCTACAATGCCCACAGCATTGGAATCTGCTACGAAGGAGGCCTCGATGCCAACGGCAATCCCGACGATACCCGCACCCCCGCTCAGAAGCATGCTCTGATCACATTGCTTCGCAGCCTGAAGGTCGATTATCCCGATGCCGAGATCCTTGGTCACTGTGACCTTCCCTGGGTCAAGAAAAAGTGTCCCTGCTTTGATGCACGCTCCGAGTACAAAAATCTCCAGCCCCTAAAACTGGAGCAGTAAACACCCTATTATCATCTTCCGCCACCTCCTCCTGTCGCAATGACCCGAGGAGGTTTTTCTTTCCATGCCCCCAAAAAACTATCACCCGGCCCTGTGATAGGCAAAGAATTGAGCCGCAAGCAAAACCTGCTCACGGCTCATTTCCTTTCTTTTCTGCCATAATGTTTAGAATTTCACTAGTTCCAGCCTTTCAACCAATCCGCTGAATTTCTCTTGAATCAAGTCCTTTTGTTTGGTACTCGCCTTTGCAAGCCCGCTCTTGTACTTTCTCATGAGAGACGGATTAATTCCAAGACTCTTTGCCAACTCTGAAGCATTGATAAATGGAAAACTCATAAAGAAGGCTGACATGTCATACCTATACTCCACTTCCAAATTCTCTTCATACCATTCGGGATAGGTACCTTTTTTCTCTTTGTAATAGTCGGCCTGTTCCTTAATTTGTTCCACAAAGTCCTTCTTTGCTTCTTCCTCCGTGAGTCCGTAACCTGTTACGGGAATCACATCTTCAAGTGCATAGATGCCGTA
>JAEEGH010008396.1_pt1 | contig 24434 bp, 21 predicted proteins | sample 9134181 | NCBI WGS metagenome assembly JAEEGH01 (sample SAMN16246544, study PRJNA631951) | gut metagenome | biome: gut microbiome; feature: rumen; material: DP-attached | host: Bos | place: Iran: Karaj | collected 2018-10
GTGATGTCATCACCTTGAATAAAACAAGCAAATATTACGATCAAACTCAGATTTATTTTGAGATTACACGAGTCTATGAATTAGAACGTATGATGTTCCAGTAATTACGTAGTAACTCCTATGTAAGTCCGTACCAAAGTCGGTGTAAGTCCCATTTCCCTCCCAATCATAGGAACGGATTTAGAACGGTTTTGATTAGAATCTTATATGTATTCCCCCAGTTAAATACAATATAAATATATACCCCTTTTGATTTCAAAGTCAAAAGGGGTGTTGTTTTTCAAAAAACTGTCAAGAATAAACAACTTGATTATTGTACTTCGACGAAAAAGAAAATGGGAATAACGGCTATTTCTTAGACCTTTCCACCCAGTTATCAATCTCAATGCCAGTGATGCGTTCAAAATGGCTAACGTTCTCTGTCACCATCACATAACCATGATGAACGGCAGACGAGCCAATAAGCATATCAAACTCTTCTATCTGTAATCCTGCACGTCTCAATTGGGCTTTCACCTCTGCGTAGGTAGGCAGAGTGTCGTAAAGGGGAACTAAGGTCAAGTTTTCCAATATAATTTCTACGTCATGCTTGTGTTTTTCTGATTGGCTATATGCAGCACCATAAAGTAGTTCTGCAATAGTTATTTCACTAATGCAGCAATTTTTGCGCCCAACCTGTTGTATCTTCTCCTTTATTCCATACTTGCCTTGTAGAAAGAAGATACAGATATTGGTATCAAGCAGATACTTTCTCTTACTCATCTTCTTCGAAATATGCCAATTTGCGTTCGTAACTTGCAGGCTGTCGTCCAATCTGGATCGCTTCAAGCATCTCATCGCCAATAGGGTCATCCTTCCATGCACCAGCCATGCTGAAGAACTGTTCGTCCTTCTCCTTCTCTGTCAACTTTCGCTTGGCTTTGCCTACAGAAGTCGCCTTTTCCTCAGCCCTTACTTCCTCATAAAGATGGTCTGCAAGCCAACGCTTGTTACTCGTTGAGAGTGACATTGAATGCAGGAAGTTTAGAACTGTATTCATTGAGATTGTCAAATTCATAAGCGTATTGTTTAAAAATTTCGCTCCAAATTTACGAATTATTTTTCAATTATTATTCGTTTCCTCCGCAAAAAATGCAAAATGTGGAGAAAATGCATATTTTTCAATCTCTTTGCTCAGCAGTTTCTTCCAAATACATAGAAGATCACACACAAGAAAAGAATCATATCTGCTCGGCAGTTCCTATACAAATCCTATTCAAATCCCTACCAAATCCCATTTTTCGCCCATTCTATGAAATTGACTTAGAACGGATTTAAAGTGGAGGAAGCAGATTCAAGTCTATGCGATTGCGAAATAAAATGTTGGGATTGTAAGACAGTCCCTTGTAACTCCTATGATCCTATAGTTCTTTATAGGCGAAAAAGCAGAGGCATAGCTAAGGATCAACGGAGGATTAACGGAGGAATGGCAAGAGTGAATGTAAGAGATGATGCCCGATTATGCGTTCTGCAAATGATGACAGATTCAAGTTATAAATCCCAGCTCTTACACTATGATGCAGCCCCAAGCCAAAATACTTACACTTTAAAACAAAAAAAATGTTTATTTTTGTTTATTTTTCCCACTTTTCTTGTCATTTTTACTTGCTTTCTGTAATTTTGCGCACGATTTTCGATATTGCAACTATCTAGTGTCTTATTTAACATAAAAATTACAGAAAATGAGAAAAAAAATTTACTTTTCAATTATTGCATTCATGGTAACCCTTGCCGTTGGTGCACAGACAAGAGAGTATGTGGATCTTCGCCTTCCAAGCGGAACGCTCTGGGCAACTTGTAATGTAGGAGCTAATGCCCCAGAGGAATATGGTGACTATTTTGCTTGGGGCGAGACAGAGCCAAAGAAGAAATGCTCTAAAAAGAATTACAAGTGGTGTAGTCATTATGATAATAATTACACGTGGATTAGCAAGTATCGCTGTCAGAAAGATGCGAAGTCCGATTTCGTAGATGGCAAGTATATACTTGATCCTGAAGATGATGCAGCTACAGTTAATTGGGGTAGTGAATGGTGTATGCCAACTACCGCGCAGTTGGTAGAACTGATGAATCCAAAATACACAACAACCAAGTCTACAACACAGAATGGTGTTCGTGGACTTCTGATAACAAGTAATAAAGATAAAACTAGGTCAATCTTTTTGCCTGGTGCTGGTGTGTGTTACGAATCTGGAGTGAGTTTTGATGGAAGCATAGGTAAAACATATTACTGGTCTAATAAATGCTTAGATAAAAGTGCTGAACCGTATTATGCTTATTCTACGAATCATATATCCCATAATCCGCATATGGAATTAAATACTAAAACCTCACGTTGGTATGGATGCTCTGTTCGCCCAGTTCGTGCAAGGGAATCTGTAAGAAAAGAGTATGTGGATCTTGGTCTTCCAAGCGGAACACTCTGGGCTACTTGTAATGTAGGTGCTTATTCAGTAGAGCAATATGGTGATCTATTCGCATGGGGTGAGACTGAGCCAAAGGAAAAGTACCAGTGGGGCACTTACAAGTGGTGTACAAAAGCTACGCCAAACTACAAGTGGTTTAGCAAGTATCGCATTTTCATAGATGATGTGTATGATTTTATGGATCAAAAGCATGTGCTTGATCCTGAGGATGATGCAGCTACCGCTAACTGGGGAAGTGAATGGTGTATGCCATCTTTCAACCAGATCAATGAACTGATGGATTCAAAATATACAACAAATACGTGGACGGTGGTGAATGGCATTGAGGGTCGTCTGATAACAAGTAAGAAGAATAGAAAGTCTATCTTCTTGCCTGCTGCTGGTAACAACTTTATGACCGAATACAACGCAGATGTAGCTGTATGGGGGCACTACTGGTGTAATGCGGTGGTTAGCGATCCACAAGCAACTCGTGCTTACGAAATGCGTTTCAGTAAGAACGCTAGTTTAGATCAATATAATATTTCTCGTGCCTATGGTTGTAGCGTTCGCCCAGTTCGTGCAAAAGTTACTACATCCATAGTAGAGGTAACTGATAATCAGAAGGCTACAAAGAGCAGGAAATATATTTCTGGTGGCAATCTTGTTATCGTAAAGGATGGCAAGAAGTACAACGCTAACGGAATAGAGATAAAATAAAATCCCCCAAAATAAAAAAATAAATTGTCACTATATAGTAGGGCATCTCGAGAAGAGATGCCCTTTTTGTTTGATAGCACACGATAATAAGTAAAAACTGTCGCCCATTTGTAAATGGGATTTGGAACGGATTTGAATCGGACTTATAGCGAAGGAGAATCGGACTTGAGTCTATGAGACTAGGAAATTGTAATGTAGAGATTGCAATTTTACATTCAAAAAAAGAGTTTTCAAAAAACTCATCACTCGTCACCCGTAACGCTGTAAATTATTGTGACATTGAGGATTACAGCGTTGATTCACCCTATACCACTCGTCACCTCACTCGTCACCCAAACAAAGGTATCTTATTGATAATAAATTCATTAGGCACGCGATTCGCCCTATCCCCACTCGTCACCCTATAAAAGGTGACGAGTGAATCAACCTTGTAACTTGCTCTGTATCAGAATGATATACTATGTATGGGTGATGAGTGGGTGACGAGTGAAACTAAATGAATCACCGCTGTAACCTTTTATATTTCAACGCGATACAGCGTTGAGGGTGATGAGTTGCAGAGTATTGTAAAAATTCTTTTTTTCTTAATTACGGAACGTATGAGCGAGTAATGCTTGTGATAACTCCATTTTCAATCTTTACTAAAGTACCACAACAGCTAAAATCTATAAATTCTCGGCTCTCCATATACTGCTGATGATTGACATGGATAGTATCGTAATGATCAATTTCATCAACATTCTTATAGTTAAAGAAAACGAAATCCTTGCTTAAAGGTAGAGTTACCTTACCCATCTTATGAAAAACAGAGAAAGGACTTGGATCATGCACAGAACGGTATTCCCCATTATATTTTTTCTCAAGGAGAGCACCATATTCATAATGTCCACCATTAGCACGTTTAATACTATCTATTCGCTGCTGTTCTTTCTTTAGGTCTTCACTTGAGTAGCAGGCTCTTCCCGTAGGACCGTCATTGATAATCATAAGACTATCTCGCCACTCTATTTTTTCCACTATTATTGTCCTATCATCGAAAATAATAGTATCGCCAGCACGCATCTTGTCAACTGCTTTCCCGTCATATAGGTCCTCGTAATAAACGGTCATGGTGAGAGTGCGCTTGTCCCAGTCAAAATCGGAAAGCTCGAATGACGCAGGCACAACCACGTTCTTTAGCGAATTGAGAGAATAGCTTGGTTTCTTTGGCATAATGGTAAAATGACCATCGGCAGAAACCTTTGCAGAATCGTTGGAAGTAACCTCGATGCTGTCCGTCGCATTAGTAATAGCAGAATTGCCGTTGCCTGTGCAGCTGCCTAATGTAAGTGCAAAAACTGATAGTGTTATTGCAGATAACAGATTCCTGTTCATCGTCTTGAAATTTCTATAAAATAATAATTTAGAATATTTAATCGGGTGCAAATATAGATATTAATCTTGGATAATACGAGAATTTGGCAGAAAATCTGTTAGGCTAACTATAAATTCCTTGCAATAGCCTTCATCAGTTCTGCTACATCAATAGGCTTGGCTATATGGGCATTCATACCACAGCGGAAGGCCTGAATCTTGTCTTCGGCAAAGGCATTCGCAGTCATGGCAAGAATAGGGATATTAGCCTTTTCGTAGTCACGAAGGGCACGGATGGCTCGTGTAGCCTCATATCCGTCCATTATCGGCATCTGGATATCCATGAGGATGATGTTATAATAGTCGGACGGAGCACTATCGAGCATATCCAGACATTCCTGTCCGTTGTAGGCGTGCTCTACAATAAATCCCATCTCCTTTAGCATCTCAATGGCAATCTCTGCATTAAGTTCGTTATCTTCCACAAGTAGGATGCGCTTGCCATGGAACAAAGAAGGATCAACATCCACACCCTTGTGAGAGACTATAGCACATGTGTCAGCTATACGATGCGGGATAGTGACGGTTACTTTTGTGCCAACACCAAGTTCCGATTCTACCTCGATAGTACCTTCCATTATCTCGACCAGTCGCTTAACGATAGGCATTCCAAGTCCGGTGCCTTCCACCTTGCCCTGTGTGGTGTTATGCTCGCGCGAAAACTCCTCAAAGAGATGTGGCAGATATTCCTTGCTCATACCAATTCCGTTATCGGTAATGACTGTTCGGAACATGGCATAGCCCTCACGGTCAGAAGGGATTTCTACGGTATTCATATCAATTTTGCCACCCTCCGGGGTGTATTTATACGCATTGGATACAATATTCAGGAATATCTCGCGAAGCTTTGTCGGGTCGCAGAACACGTTCTTGTGCATTACATCAATGGAACGGGAGAAATGAAGCCCTTTTTGGCTCATCATATCCTCGAATATCGTGAAGAGGGAGTCGTTGAACGTCTTGGCATCCCATACGCTTTCCTCAAGCTGCATGGCGCCTTTCTCAATTCGCGCCATCTCAAGCACGTTGTTGATAATAGACAACAGCACATGACTTGATTCACTAATCTTACGGATAAATTCTGCTCGGCGCACAGGATCGTCCTGATACTTACTAAGCAGATTGGTAAAGCCCATGATAGCGTTCATAGGCGTGCGGATATCATGGCTCATATTGAAGAGGAAAGCGGTCTTAGCCTTACTTGCCGCCTCTGCCTGTTCACGAGATTCCATGAGCATCTTCTTGTCGTGCTCCTCACGTGCTATGAGCTTGTCAATACACTTACAGCCGACAACCATGTTATTATGGTCATTAACATCCACCGGCAATACTATCGCCTCAAAATTCTCCTGACCAGCCTTATTCGGCTTTGTCTTGAAACGGATTGATATGTTGAAATCACCACAACATGCGCGACGGCGAAGGTTATCGAGATTGGCTACCTTGCGAAACTCCTCACGATATTCCTCAACTACGAAGGTATCAATATAAAGCGTGAAGAAATGGTCAAAAGGAACCACGGAAGGGAAATTGAACTTATGAGCGTTCTGATTAGGATCCATCTTGTGGATACGCATTATGCCTTCCTTAAGATGGACGGAGAAGATTGTGGAGTATTCGTCAGCAAGCGCATTATTTAGCTTGTTGGTCATCTCCATTTCGCGCTTCAGATTCACCTCCTTGCTTATGTCGTAGTTGAAGGCGATACATTCCAGGTGGTTGTTTGTCGGGTTGATTACCAGTCGCCCAACGAAACGCACAGGCACTATGTCTCCGTTCTGATGCCTTACCTCCGTATCAAGCGTTATCGCCATCTCGCCCTTTTCATAGGTCTCCTGAACATAGGCATAGGAGAAGACACGTCGGAACTCCTTCTTTGCTTCTGCTGTGGTAATCTCGTCCTCTATGGCTTGCAGAAGCATATCAGAAGAGGTGATCTCTATGCCAGGCAACACGTCTTGCTGCATATTGAGGTTGAGAAGTTTCCTGTCGTTGATATCGACATGGCAGATACCCTGAGCCATACTGATAGAGCTGACAATAGCATCAACCTCGGTCTTGTATCTCTTCTCCGAACGGCGCATCTCCGTAACATCGGAAAAATATTCCAACAATGCCTTTTTGCCTTTCCAGTCAATGAACTTGATCTTTATTGAATAGACTCCCGTACAATCTTCTACATCCTTGACAATCTGCTCGCCATTGTCCATGCTATTATACGGACAGAATGAGCACGGCACATCGCTATCCATAAGATATTTATGGCATTTCTGCCCAAGATACGGGATATCGCTATGTGCGGCAGCCTTCAGCATAGGTGCGTTGGCATACAGCATGGAGTGTGTCTCCACGTCACATACCTGAATCATCTGATCCGAGTCGTCAAGAATCTGTAGAAGTGCGGATAGCTCATTGTTCATAGCATTATGTTATTGTTGGAAGGTCTTATTTTGCTTAGATTGTATTTTCGTCACAAAATTACACTTTTTTTTTGAAAAGCCAATCTTTTTCACAATTTTTTTTCAAATTATGCATAACTTTGTTGTTTTCCCCATAGAGAGGGGGAATAAGTAACGTCAGTTCGACGAATTCAATGTAAACGCATCTACGATGCTGAACTGACAATAATTACCAATCTACGCAATCTTTTTCCATAAATATCCATTTTTATTGGTTGAAGATTGGTAAGATTGGTAATTATTGTCAGTTAAAAACAGCTTGCTGTTTGTCTTAAGGGCAATTCATCGAACTCACGTTAAGTATAATGCGAAATGGCAAGATGAGGATTTAAGTTTATTCGCTATACTCATCAGCAAGACTATCGGAAGTGCCTGGAAGGCAATACTATTAGTAACCCCGTAAATACGGGTGTAACGAGGATGTGCGAGGATTACGATATCCCTTTCTATATACTGTCTGGAGGACAGTACATCGCGGAAGTTGCATAAGGAGAAATCTGGTACAGCCTTCCATGCTACTTCCGAAACTTGAAAAGATAATATTTGAGAATTAGAAAACAAAAAAGGGATGCCGTTGAGCATCCCTTTAGTTGTATGTATCTTTTAAGAGTTATCTTAGATGAGTCTCTCATAGAACTCGTAACCCATCTCCAATGTTGAAGAAGCTGCTGAGCCTCCATCAAAAGACATCTTGTAGTCCATCTTCATTGTAGAACCGTCGAATGTTACGTCCCAACCAACGCTCTGGCTACTGCTGAAATATAGCTTGTTGTTTGACCAGCTCCAGTAGTCGCGCTCAATAGAATTGTCGCTCTTTACGATGTAAGAACCTGTATTGTTGAAGCTCATGTAGTCAAGATTCTGAATAGAAGTTGCATATGTAACTCCTGTGTATTTTTCGAGCTTCTTCATGAGATCCTTGTAGTTGCTAGCCTCCTCGCTGATGCTTGTCTGGATACCCATTATGTTCTGCTCCAACTTGAAATAAACCTTGTTCATCTTCCAAGAGCGACAGATCTGACTCATAGTAGGGAAGGTAGGAATACGGTTCTCTCTTGTTGCTGTATATGTTCTTTCACCAAGTGTGATGGTGTAGTTTCCATTGCTTTCTTGCTTAATAGTGAGGATAGCGTTGTCTCTGTCCTTGAGTGTGTAGCTACCGTCAGAGTTCTTCTCGAATGTGCCATACTCGAAGTTGTCCATAGTAGCACGTGTGATGTTCTTGTCAGCAGTTGCGAATGGGATAGAAATCTCCACATCGTTTACATTGATAGTTGCAGCCTTGCTTCTTACCATTGTGTTGTACTCGATGAAGTAGTTGCCTGCAGATGTAAGCTCGATGTATGCAACCTTGTCTGCTCTACCATCCCCTTCCTGAACTACTTTGTAGAGAGCCGCATCATTCTCGTATGGGAGATCCTTAAGACTGCCGCTGTCATCATCGTCGCTACCGCAAGATGTTACTACTGATGTGCCGAGAAGACACATGGAAATCATGAAATAAGAAAAAAACTTTTTCATCTTTTGATTTTTGTTATAATTTGAATTAAAAAAATTGGTTTTATCCGAATATAAACTTTATTTGTTGCAAAATTACTAATAAAAATCCAAAAAACACTCAAAAAAGCTTCAGAAACCCCAATCATTAACATAACGTCACAAAAAACGGGTCTTATTTAAAAAAAATTATAAGTATAGTAGTGAAATAGATGTATTTAGCAGGAATTAAAAGAAGTTGCCACTTGTGACGTTGCTTCGCCCTTGTAAGTCCGAAGCTGCTCCATCACTGCTCCATCGCTGCTCCATCGATTGTCCATCGTTTCGATGGATTATCGATGGATTATCGATGGATTATCGATGGATTATCTTCGAAGGAAGAGCAAAGAAAAAACGACTCTGCGACAAAGGCAGAATCGTTTTAAGGTGAAGGCGGAACGGAACAATATCACAGGAATGTTTCCATACCTGTTTTCTGGATATGCATTCCCATTTGCTTGTAGAAGTTATAGGCGGAATCGTTGCCATCCCATACGTTTAGCGTGATGTTATGGCAGCCTATTGATTTGGCATAGTTGTAAACATATTCATAAAGAGCCTTTCCGATGTGATGACCGCGTGACTGTTCATCTACACAGATGTCATCTATATACAGAGTCTTGACATCCTGCAGAAGCCTGTGGTTCTTAACCTCGCTAATCTGGCAGAAGGCATGTCCCAATATCTTGCCGTCATCATAGACGAAAATGGGCTTACTGTCATCGTTGATAATCTCCTCAAGTTCCTGCTCTGTATATTTCGAGGTGTTGCCTTTGAACAGGTCAGGACGAATGCCGTTGTGAACGGCATCTACTTGGTATAACAGGTTTATAAGTCCCTGAATGTCTTTATTTTCTGCTCTTCGTATCATGTTTTTGGGTTTATAATTGTTTGCGTTTGTCTGAACAGCGGGCTGAAAGCCCAACAAGCTTATAGCCTATGGCATCGCCCTAGGTATGGCGAATAAGTAATTTCGCCCTGAAGGGGCAAAAGCATTGCTTCATGTTAGGGCTTTTGCCCTTACAGGGCGTTAGCTATCCCTCCAATTTCCCCAGGGCGATGCCCTGGGCTAATAGCTCATTGCCCTTTCAGGGCGCTATCGGGTGTTTATTTTCTATTAAAATGAATTGACATAAAGAAAGAGCGTGCGCCTGCCCTTGTCGATATGGGCTTGTGCCGCTCTTTATGTCTATAAACTCCTCCATTTATGGATTGCTGATAGAGTTACTTTGCCTTGGTTGGATAAACGCGGTCACTTCCGTAGGCCTTGTGCCCGAACTTGTATGTAACGGAAATCTGACCTGTTGCCATCCAGTCGCTACTGCCACTATAGCGAGAGTCGAAACGGTCGCTGAGGTTGTTGAAGTCGAACTCGGCACCTACAGAGACATTCTTCATGATGTCGTAGTCGAAAAGCAGACCTGCACGGATGTTGTGGCTGACCAGGTCCTTGTGAGTCTTGTTTATCCATGCGTTGCTGATATCTTCCTTTACATAACCTTTGCTTGCAATATTTGCGAACTCGTCATTGTTCCAGCAATATGCAAGACCGGCACCAGCTACGAAATAGATGTTGAACGGACCGCTTGGATTCTTGCCGAAATTGGTGAGGTTTACCATCAGGTCGAGGTTGGTGTTGATGTATTTGAACTGGTATTTATCGCCAACGTTCTCAAAGCCGTTCTTTGAGTTCATTCCGTTGAGGTGAAGACGAAGACCTATTGCCTGAGAGAACATATAACCGCCCGCAATACTGAATGTTGGTTTCATTACGTTGCCTGAGGCGAGAGTCGTGTTCAGACCGCCTTGTGCCTGAACAAAGGCATAAGGCTGAGAATAATAGCCCTGCTGCTGAGCCTGTGTGTCGCGAGGGTTGTTAGCGAGTCCCTGGGCAAAACTTCCGGTTGTCGCGATAGCGAGTAGGGCAGATAGAATTACTTTTTTTGTTTGCATGATTAGTTTATGTGATTTTGAATTAGAAATTCTTTGTGGTTTTGTTTTAGGTGTCCCAATTTGATGGCAAATATACATAAATTATGTGAAAACATAGCAATTTTTAGGCGGAAATCGACAAAACGCAAGGAAATAAATGCTTTTTTCGTAAAATTATTTGTCTATCTCGCAGAAAAAGAGTAATTTTGCACCCGCTTTTGGTGTGTTTGTCATTTTGGGCATTCATGTAACCTTAGGCAATACATTTTTTATATTACAACATTATTAAATTTAAAACAAAACAAAATGATCATTGTACCCGTAAAAGAAGGCGAGAACATCGAGCGCGCGCTGAAGAAGTTTAAGAGAAAGTTTGAGAAGACTGGTGTCGTTAAGGAGCTCCGCTCTCGCCAGCAGTTCAACAAGCCTTCTGTACTCAAGCGCCTCAAGATGGAGCACGCAATCTATGTACAGCAGCTGCGTCAGAACGAAGAATAATTTAAAATTTGTTAAATTATTTTGTGGTCTGAATTTTAATCAGTAAATTCGCCACATGATTATCGATGATTTCCTCAGGTATATGGAAACGGAACGGGTGGCATCACCTTTGACCGTGAAGACATACCGCGATGCTATCAATAACTTCTCGGAGTATGTTAGCTCGCTCGATGGTCAGTCCCTCGAAACAGCCGATGCCGATGTGGTGCGTGACTGGATTAGCGGTTTGATGGAACAGGGTTGTAAGGCAACCTATGTTTGCAAGCAGTTAAGTGCGGTGAAATCCATGTATCGTTATGCTCTCAAGGCAAAACTGATAGATAAGGATCCTGCTCATCTGGTTACAGGCCCCAAGAAGCAGAAGCCCCTGCCGGTGTTCCTCAAGGAGTCGGAAGCAGAAAGGTTGTTTGATGGCATTCAATGGGATATGGACAATTTTAATGATGTGCGTGCGCGCACTTTGTTATTGTTGCTGTATTCTACTGGAATAAGAAGGGCAGAAGCCGTTGGCATTGATGATACCGACGTTAATTTCATAAATAATGAGATTAAGGTGACGGGCAAGAGACGTAAACAACGTCTGATACCAATGACTGATGAGCTTGCGGATGTTCTGCATTATTATATTGGAATGCGGGATGGCTGTGTAGCCCGATGTGGAAATGAGGCTCTCCTTGTGAATGACAAGGGCGAAAGAGTTACAGACGGGTGGGTATATTCCACCGTTCGTGAAAAACTCTCCCTGGTAACTTCGATGAAGAAGCGCTCTCCGCACGTACTCCGACATTCATTTGCCACTTCAATGCTTAACCATGAGGCTCAGTTGGGTAGCGTCCAGAAGCTGCTCGGTCATGAGAGCATAGCAACGACTGAAGTTTACACACATGTGACGTTCGAGGATCTTAAGAGAATTTACAAAAAAGCCCATCCCCGGGCAGATGTCTAACTTTTAAAAACAAGTTAACCATGGAAATTAAGATTCAGGCAGTCAATTTTGACGCACAAGAGAAATTACAGGAGTTTGTCAACAAGAAGGTAGAGAAACTCTCAAAGTCTTACGATGATATAAAGAAAGTTGAGGTGCAACTTAAGGTTGTCAAGCCTGCTACTGCTCTGAATAAAAATGTGAGCATGAACGTAGGCATACCTGGAGTTCCAGTTTTCGTAGAGAAGACATGTGATACATTTGAAGAGGGCATTGACCTCTGTGTAGACGCTCTGAAGGTAAAATTGGCAAAAATCAAGGAAAAAGCTAGAAATCATTAAAAAACTTCTTGAAAAGTTTGGTGATTTAAAAAAATATGCGTACCTTTGCATCCGAAATCGAAAAATGAGCCCTTTTGGGGGTCTCAAAAAGGTGCAAACCTGCCTCTTTAGCTCAGTTGGCCAGAGCACGTGATTTGTAATCTCGGGGTCGTTGGTTCGAATCCGACAAGAGGCTCTCCTGTAAGAGATAGGAGGTTGTTTCAGAAGCAAAGGGACGCATATATTTTGAGGGTGGTTACCAGAGTGGCCAAATGGGGCAGACTGTAAATCTGCTGGTTTTTACCTTCGGTGGTTCGAATCCATCACCACCCACTCAAGTTGGTTAACGCGAGTATAGGATTGCTTATTCTCGCGTTTTTTCTTCCAAAAGACAATGCGGAAATAGCTCAGTTGATAGAGCACTAGCCTTCCAAGCTGGGGGTCGCGGGTTTGAGCCCCGTTTTCCGCTCCACTTGCTGTAATAGCTCAGTGGTAGAGCACTTCCTTGGTAAGGAAGAGGTCCTGAGTTCAACTCTCAGTTACAGCTCTCTTGTAATTTGAAGGAGGAAACTGAAAATTCAGAATTTATAAACATTTAATAACAAGTAAAATGGCAAAAGAGAATTTTGTGCGCACCAAACCGCACGTAAACATCGGTACTATCGGTCACGTTGACCACGGTAAGACAACTCTGACAGCTGCTATCACAACTGTGCTGGCAAAGGCTGGTCTCTCTGAGGTTAAGTCATTCGATCAGATTGACAACGCTCCCGAGGAGAAGGAGCGTGGTATCACTATTAACACCGCTCACGTTGAGTACGAGACTGCTACTCGTCACTACGCTCACGTTGACTGCCCAGGACACGCTGACTATGTAAAGAACATGGTAACTGGTGCTGCTCAGATGGACGGTGCTATTCTTGTTGTAGCTGCTACTGACGGTCCTATGCCTCAGACTCGTGAGCACGTTCTGCTCGCTCGTCAGGTAAACGTTCCCCGTCTGGTTGTATTCCTGAACAAGTGCGATATGGTTGAGGATGAGGAGATGCTGGAGCTCGTAGAGATGGAGGTTCAGGAGATTCTCGCTCAGTACGAGTTCGAGGATGATACTCCAATCATCCGTGGTTCTGCCCTTGGTGCACTGAACGGTGTTGCTAAGTGGGAGGAGAAGGTAATGGAGCTCATGAACACTTGTGATACATGGATCCAGGAGCCTCCTCGTGCAACTGACAAGCCATTCTTGATGCCTGTTGAGGACGTATTCTCAATCACAGGTCGTGGTACAGTTGCTACTGGTCGTATCGAGACTGGTGTTATCCACGTAGGTGATGAGGTTGAGCTGCTCGGTCTTGGTGAGGACAAGAAGTCAGTTGTAACTGGCGTTGAGATGTTCCGTAAGATCCTTGACGAGGGTCAGGCTGGTGATAACGTAGGTCTGCTGCTCCGCGGTATCGATAAGAACGAGATCAAGCGTGGTATGGTACTCTGCCACCCAGGTCAGATCAAGCCATTCAAGAAGTTCAAGGCTTCTATCTACGTTCTGAAGAAGGAAGAGGGTGGTCGTCACACTCCATTCGGAAACAAGTATCGTCCTCAGTTCTATCTCCGCACAATGGACTGCACAGGTGAGATTTCACTGCCCGCAGGTGTTGAGATGGTAATGCCTGGTGATAACGTAGAGATCACTGTTGAGCTTATCTACGCTGTAGCTCTGAACCCAGGTCTGCGCTTCGCTATCCGTGAGGGTGGTCGCACAGTAGGTTCTGGTCAGATCACAGAGGTTTACGAGGACTAATCCTCAGTAAGCTCTAGGAATCTAGAAATTCTAGTAAACACTAGATAAAACCAAGCCCCCGTTTTTAATGGGCGGGGGCTTACTTACGGGAATAGCTCAGTTGGTAGAGCATCGGTCTCCAAAACCGAGGGTCGTGGGTTCGAGTCCTCCTTCCCGTGCTAAATAAGAAATAATATGTTTAAGAAGTTTATCGATTATTGCAAAGCTTGTTACGACGAGTTGGCACATAAGACAACTTGGCCTTCTCGCAAAGAGTTGACTCATAGTGCAGTAGTGGTGCTTTCAGCATCGCTTATTATTGCATTGGTAGTATGGGCCATGGACTTTGTGTTCAAGTCGGTAATGAGTATGGTTTATCCCGGTTAATAAACGTTGTTTGAGAGATGGCTCAGTCAGGAATGAAATGGTACGTACTTCGCGCTGTTAGCGGTAAAGAGGCCAAGGTAAAGGAATACCTTGAGGCCTTGATGAAGCGTGACTCTTTCCTCCAAGCAAACGTTGGTCAGGTGTTACTGCCTACCGAGAAATATGCTCAGCTGCGTAATGGTAAGCGTGTGGTTAAGGAGAAGCTGTTCTTGCCAGGTTATGTGTTGGTAGAGGCCAACCTTCAGGGTGAGATGGCTCACACACTGCGCTTTATGCCTAATGTGTTAGGCTTCTTGGGCGGTTTGGACAATCCAACCCCTGTAAAGCAGAGTGATATTAACAGAATCCTTGGTACTGCCGAGGAGACGGAGATAAAGAGTGAAGAGATTGGTGTACCTTATGCTGTGGATGAAGCAGTTAAGGTAACAGATGGACCTTTCAGCGGATTCAGCGGAATTATCGAAGAGGTGAATGCCGAGAAACACAAGCTGAAAGTTATGGTTAAGATTTTCGGTCGCAAGACTCCTCTGGAGCTTGGATATAATCAGGTAGAAAAGGAATAGGGTGAATGTTACGGTTCGCCTGTTCTCTATATCGGTAGAGGGAGGCTTCCACTCCTGATGCTTATATAACAAAATTCAATTAATAACAAACAGAAATGGCTAAAGAAGTTGCTGGATTAATCAAATTACAGATTAAAGGTGGCGCTGCGAATCCCTCACCTCCAGTAGGACCTGCACTGGGTTCTAAGGGAATTAACATTATGGGATTCTGCAAAGAGTTCAACGCCAGAACCCAGGATAAGGCAGGAAAGATTATTCCTGTTGTTATCACCTACTACACTGACAAGTCATTCTCTTTCGAGCTGAAGACTCCTCCCGCAGCTGTACAGCTGAAGGAAGCTGCTAAGCTGAAGAGCGGTAGTGCTGAGCCAAACCGTAAGAAGGTAGCCAAGGTAACTTGGGATCAGGTTCGCGTTATTGCTGAGGACAAGCTGAAGGACTTGAACTGCTTTACCGTAGAGTCAGCTATGAAGCTGATCGCTGGTACAGCGCGTAGTATGGGTATCACTGTAGAAGGGGAGTTCCCTGGTAAATAATTAATAACTTCAATTAGAGACAATGAGTAAACTGACAAAAAATCAAAAGTTGGTCGCTGATAAGGTTGAAGCAGGGAAAGCATACTCTTTGAAGGAAGCCGCCGCACTGGTGAAGGAAATTACCACCACTAAGTTCGACGCTTCAGTTGATATCGATGTACGCTTGGGCGTTGATCCACGTAAGGCTAACCAGATGGTTCGTGGCGTTGTATCGCTGCCAAACGGAACTGGTAAGGTTACACGTGTGCTCGCTCTCTGTACTCCTGATCAGGAGGCTGCTGCTAAGGAAGCAGGTGCCGACTACGTAGGTCTTGACGAGTATATCGAGAAGATCAAGGGTGGTTGGACAGATGTTGATGTAATCATCACAATGCCTTCTTGCATGGGTAAGCTCGGTCCTTTGGGCCGTGTGCTCGGTCCCCGCGGACTGATGCCAAACCCCAAGAGTGGTACTGTTACTATGGATGTTGCTAAGGCAGTTAAGGAAGTTAAGCAGGGTAAGATTGACTTTAAGGTTGATAAGGCCGGTATTGTGCATACATCAATCGGTAAGATCAACTTCAGCGCAGATCAGATCTTTGAGAATGCTAAGGAGTTCATCTCTACTATTATCAAGCTGAAGCCCGCCGCTGCTAAGGGTACATACATTAAGAGTATCTTCCTCTCAAGCACTATGAGCATGGGTATCAAGGTAGATCCTAAATCAGTTGAATAACTCGTTAAAAGATTAGACAAATGAAAAAGGAAGTAAAAGATACTATCATCGTAGAACTTGGTGAGAAGCTGAAGGCATATCCTCATTTCTATCTTGTTGACCTTACCGGTCTGGATGCTGCTAAGACTAGCGAGCTCCGCGAGAAGTGTTTCAAGAATGAGATTAAGTTGCTGGTGGTGAAGAACACTCTTCTCCAGAAGGCATTTGAGGCTTCAGAGATTGATTTCTCACCTCTTTATGAGTGCTTGAAGGGTAACACAGCTGTTATGTTCGCACAGACAGCTAATGTTCCTGCTAAGCTGATCAAGGAGTACAAGAAGGAAGGTATCCCCGCCCTGAAGGGTGCATATGCTGAGGAGAGTATCTTCGTAGGTGCTGACAAGCTTGATGAGCTCGTAGCAATCAAGAGCAAGAACGAACTGATCGCCGAGGTTGTAGCTCTGCTGCAGTCTCCAATCAAGAATGTTGTTTCTGGCTTGAACGCTGGTGGCAAGGTTCACGGTCTGCTTGACGCTATCGCTGAGCGTAACAAATAAGCGAAATAAGTAACATTCAAATTAAAAACAATTAAAATTTTAAATAAAATGGCAGATATTAAAGCTATTGCAGAAGAGTTGGTAAACCTTACTGTAAAAGAAGTTAATGAGTTGGCAACTGTCCTGAAGGACGAGTATGGAATTGAGCCCGCCGCTGCAGCTGTTGCTGTTGCCGCTGGTCCTGCTGCAGCTGGTGCTGCTGAGGCAGCTGAAGAGAAGACTTCATTCGACGTAGTTCTGAAGTCTGCAGGTGCTGCTAAGCTCCAGGTTGTAAAGGCCGTTAAGGAGGCTTGTGGTCTTGGTCTGAAGGAGGCTAAGGATCTGGTTGATGGTGCTCCCGCTACTGTAAAGGAGGGCCTGTCTAAGGAAGAGGCTGAGAACCTGAAGAAGACCATCGAGGCTGCTGGTGCTGAGGTTGAGCTGAAGTAATTCGCACAACAATACCTATGTGGTTGGGGACTCTCCGGTAGAGAGTTCCCGACCATTTTTTTGTCTCTTGATCCGGAACGTCCGGATTGTTTCCCCGGAGATTCCGGTTAATAGAATCAACAAGAAATAGAATATGGCTTCAAAAATAATTGATAACAGAGTAAACTTTGGCAGCGTCAAGAATCCCATGCCGTTCCCGGATTTCCTTGATGTGCAATTAAAGTCATTCAAAGACTTCCTGCAGTTGGACACTCCGCCTGAGGAACGCAAGAATGACGGTCTGTATAAGGTGTTCGCTGAGAACTTCCCTATCACCGACACGCGTAATAACTTCGTTCTTGAGTTCCTGGATTACTATATCGACCCGCCCCGCTACACCATCGATGAGTGCTTGGAGCGTGGTCTTACCTATAGCGTACCTTTGAAGGCTAAGCTGAAACTGTATTGTACTGATCCCGATCATGAGGATTTCGATACGGTTGTCCAGGATGTATTCCTGGGCCCGATCCCCTATATGACCGCCAACGGTACTTTCGTTATCAATGGAGCCGAGCGTGTAGTAGTATCACAGTTGCACCGTTCACCTGGTGTGTTCTTCGGACAGAGCGTACACGCTAACGGTACACTGCTTTATTCTGCACGTATCATCCCGTTCAAGGGTTCATGGATCGAGTTCGCTACCGACATTAATAATGTTATGTACGCGTACATCGATCGTAAGAAGAAGTTGCCCGTTACCACGCTGCTGCGTGCCATCGGTTACGAGACCGATAAGGATATCCTGCAGATCTTCGACCTTGCTGAGGAGGTGAAGGTTAACAAGACCGCCCTGAAGAAGGTGCTGGGTTGCAAGCTGGCTGCCCGTGTGCTGAAGAGCTGGAACGAGGACTTCGTTGATGAGGATACCGGTGAGGTTGTTTCTATCGAGCGTAACAATGTGATCATGGAGCGCGAGACAGAGATCACCGAGGAGAATATGATGGAGATCCTGGAGAGCGGTGCACAGACCATCCTTGTTCACAAGGACGAGTCGATGGCTCAGGATTACTCTATCATCTTCAACACCCTCGCCAAGGATACATCTAACTCTGAGAAGGAGGCTGTGCTCTACATCTATCGTCAGCTGCGTAATGCAGATCCTGCTGATGATGCCAGCGCACGTGAGGTGATTCAGAACCTGTTCTTCTCTGACAAGCGTTATGACCTGGGCGATGTAGGTCGCTACCGTATCAACAAGAAGCTTGGTCTCGACACCGATATGGATGTACGCGTGCTGACCAAGGAGGATATCATCGAGATTATCAAGTACCTGATTCAGCTGGTTAACTCGAAGGCTGCTGTCGACGATATCGACCACCTGTCTAACCGTCGTGTACGCACCGTTGGTGAGCAGCTGTCTAATCAGTTCTCTATCGGTCTGGCCCGTATGAGCCGTACCATCCGTGAGCGCATGAACGTTCGTGATAACGAGGTGTTCAACCCCACGGACCTGATCAACGCCAAGACCATCTCGAGCGTTATCAACTCGTTCTTCGGTACCAACCCGCTGTCACAGTTCATGGATCAGACCAACCCGCTGGCTGAGGTGACCCACAAGCGTCGTCTCTCTGCCCTGGGTCCTGGCGGTCTGTCTCGTGAGCGTGCTGGTTTCGAGGTGCGTGACGTACACTATACACACTATGGTCGTCTCTGCCCGATTGAGAGCCCTGAAGGTCCTAACATCGGTCTGATCTCGTCACTCTGTGTATATGCTAAGATTAATGAGCTCGGCTTTATCCAGACTCCTTACCGTAAGGTTGAGAATGGTATTGCCAACCTCGATAATAATGAGATTGTTTACCTCACCGCTGAGGAGGAGGCTGAACACGTTATCGGTCAGGGTAATGCACCTTTGAACGATGATGGTACCTTTATCCGTGAGGTCGTTAAGTGCCGTCAGGATGCCGACTTCCCCGTTGTGCCTCCTACAGACGTAGACCTGATGGACGTATCTCCCCAGCAGATCGCTTCTATCGCAGCTTCACTGATTCCGTTCCTGGAGCACGACGATGCTCACCGTGCACTGATGGGATCGAACATGATGCGTCAGGCTGTACCTCTGCTTCACAACGAGGCTCCTATCGTAGGTACTGGTATCGAGAAGCAGGTTTGTGAGGACTCACGTACTATGGTAACTGCCGAGGGCGACGGTGTGATTGAGTATGTTGATGCTACAACCATCCGTATTCTTTACGATCGCACAGAGGACGAGGAGTTCGTAAGCTTCGAGCCCGCTCTGAAGGAGTATCGTATCGCTAAGTTCCGTCGTACCAACCAGAACATGACCATCGACCTTCGTCCTATCTGTGAGAAGGGTCAGCGTGTGAAGGCTGGTGATATCCTCACTGAGGGTTATGCTACCGAGAACGGTGAGCTGGCTCTGGGTCGTAACCTGCTCGTGGCTTACATGCCTTGGAAGGGTTACAACTATGAGGATGCTATCGTGCTCAACGAGCGCATCGTTCGTGAGGATGTGCTGACCTCTGTACACGTAGACGAGTACTCTCTCGATGTTCGTGAGACGAAGCGTGGTGTTGAGGAGTTCACCGCTGATATTCCTAATGTCAGCGAGGAGGCTACCAAGGACCTCGACGAGAACGGTATCATCCGTGTCGGTGCCCGTGTAGAGCCCGGTGATATCCTGATCGGTAAGATTTCACCTAAGGGTGAGAGCGATCCTTCACCTGAGGAGAAGCTGCTCCGTGCCATCTTCGGCGACAAGGCTGGTGATGTGAAGGACTCTTCACTGAAGGCCAATCCTTCACTGTCGGGTGTCATCATCGACAAGAAACTGTTTGCCCGTGCTATTAAGGATCGTAAGTCTAAGCAGCAGGATAAGATCACGCTGGCTAAGATCGACGAGGAGTACGACGCAAAGGTTGGCGACCTGAAGGATATCCTGATCGACAAGCTCATGGAGCTGACCAAGGGTAAGACCTCTCAGGGTGTGAAGGACTACACCGGTGCAGAGATTATCACCAAGGGTAGCAAGTTCACTGCTGCCGCCCTGCGTAACCTCGAGTACGGTGATGTTCAGATCAGCAACTGGACCAATGATGAGCATAAGAATGAGTTGATAGCCAAGCTGATTATCAACTTCATGAAGAAATATAAGCTGCTTGATGCAGAGCAGAAGCGCCGCAAGTTCGCCATTACCATCGGCGATGAGCTGCCCAATGGTATTCTGCAGATGGCAAAGGTTTATGTGGCCAAGAAGCGTAAGATTGGTGTGGGTGATAAGCTCGCCGGTCGTCACGGTAACAAGGGTATCGTGTCTAAGGTGGTCCGCCAGGAGGATATGCCGTTCCTCGAGGACGGTCGTCCTGTCGACCTCGTGCTGAACCCGCTGGGTGTGCCTTCACGTATGAACCTCGGTCAGATCTTCGAGGCTATCCTCGGTGCTGCCGGTAAGCGTCTCGGTGTGAAGTTCGCTACACCTATCTTCGATGGTGCTAAGCTCGACGACCTCGCTGAGTGGACCGACAAGGCAGGTCTGCCTCGCCTCTGCTCTACCCACCTCTATGATGGTGAGACGGGTGAGATGTTCGACCAGCCTGCAACAGTAGGTATCACCTACTTCCTCAAGCTCGGTCACATGGTTGAGGATAAGATGCACGCCCGTTCTATTGGCCCGTACAGCTTGATTACCCAGCAGCCACTTGGTGGTAAGGCACAGTTCGGTGGTCAGCGTTTTGGTGAGATGGAGGTTTGGGCTCTTGAGGCATTCGGTGCTAGCCACGTGCTCCAGGAGATCCTGACTATCAAGTCTGATGATACTGTAGGCCGTTCTAAGGCTTACGAGGCCATTGTCAAGGGTGAACCCATGCCTACGCCGGGTATTCCCGAGTCACTCAATGTGCTGTTGCACGAGTTGCGCGGTCTCGGCCTGAGCATCACACTTGATTAAGCGAGTTAAGTATTAAGAGTTAAGAATTAAGAGAAAGAAATATATATGGCTTTCAAGAAAGATTCAAAAGTAAAGAGTAATTTCACGAAAATTACCATCGGACTTGCTTCGCCCGAAGAGATCCTCGAGAGCAGTTTCGGAGAGGTTACCAAACCCGAGACCATCAACTACCGTACATATAAGCCGGAGCGCGACGGTTTGTTCTGCGAGCGCATCTTCGGTCCTACCAAGGACTATGAGTGTGCCTGCGGAAAGTACAAGCGCATCCGTTATAAGGGTATCGTCTGCGACCGATGCGGTGTAGAGGTGACTGAGAAGAAGGTTCGTCGTGAGCGTGCCGGTCACATCGAGCTCGTTGTGCCCGTTGCACATATCTGGTATTTCCGTAGCCTTCCCAATAAGATTGGTTATCTGCTTGGTCTGCCCACCAAGAAGCTCGACGCTGTGATCTACTACGAGCGCTACGTCGTGATTCAGCCGGGTGCTATGGCTGGCAAGAAGGATGCTGAGGGCAACGATGCCATCGGTTCAAATATGTACGACCTGCTCACTGAGGAGGAGTACAGCGAGATCGTTGACAACAAGCTGCCCAATAACGATTATCTGGACGATAGCGATCCTAATAAGTTCATTGCCAAGATGGGTGCCGAGGCTATCTATGACCTCCTGCTCCGTCTTGACCTCGACTCACTGTCATACGAGTTGCGCGACCGTGCCAACAGCGATTCTTCCGTACAGCGTAAGAACGAGGCACTGAAGCGTCTGCAGGTGGTAGAGGCCTTCCGCACCAGTGTGGAGAAGGGCATCAACCGTCCTGAGTGGATGATCATGAAGATTATCCCTGTTACTCCTCCTGAGCTCCGTCCTCTGGTTCCCCTGGATGGTGGTCGCTTCGCTACATCCGACCTCAACGACCTCTACCGTCGTGTGATCATCCGTAACAACCGTCTGAAGCGTCTGATGGAGATCAAGGCTCCTGAGGTGATTCTCCGTAACGAGAAGCGTATGCTCCAGGAGGCTGTCGATTCACTCTTCGACAACAGCCGTAAGTCATCTGCTGTAAAGAGCGATAGCAACCGTCCTCTGAAGTCACTCTCTGACTCACTGAAAGGTAAGCAGGGTCGTTTCCGTCAGAACTTGCTCGGTAAGCGTGTTGACTATTCAGCCCGTTCGGTTATCGTTGTAGGTCCTGAGCTGAAGATGGGTGAGTGCGGTCTGCCTAAACTGATGGCCGCCGAGCTCTACAAGCCGTTCATTATCCGTAAGCTCATTGAGCGCGGTATCGTGAAGACGGTGAAGAGCGCCAAGAAGATCGTTGACCGTCGTGAGCCGGTTATCTGGGATATCCTTGAGAACGTGATGAAGGGTCACCCCGTTCTGCTGAACCGTGCCCCGACACTTCACCGTCTGGGTATCCAGGCCTTCCAGCCTAAGCTCATCGAGGGTAAGGCTATTCAGCTGCACCCGCTGGCATGTACGGCCTTCAACGCCGACTTCGATGGTGACCAGATGGCTGTGCACCTCCCACTGAGTAACGAGGCTATCCTTGAGGCTCAGCTGCTGATGCTCCAGAGCCATAACATTCTGAATCCTGCCAATGGTGCACCTATCACCGTTCCTTCACAGGATATGGTGCTTGGTCTCTATTATATCACCAAGATCCGTCCCGAGGCCAAGGGTGAGGGCCTTACTTTCTATGGTCCTGAGGAGGCTATCATTGCCCATAATGAGGGCAAGTGCGATCTCCACGCCCAGGTGAAGGTGATGGTCGACGACATCGTTGATGGCAAGCCCGTACGCCACATGGTTGAGACTTCTGTAGGTCGTGTCATTGTGAATGGCATCATTCCTAAGGAGGTAGGCTTCGTTAACAAGATCATCTCTAAGAAGAGTCTGCGTGATATCATTGCCGATGTTATCAAGAACGTAGGTTTCGCAGAGGCTTGTGAGTTCCTCGATGGTATTAAGAACCTCGGTTACCGCATGGCATATCTGGCCGGTTTGTCGTTCAACCTCGACGATATCATCATCCCGAAGGAGAAGGCCGACCTGATCAAGAAGGGTAATGAGGAGGTTCGTCAGATTACTGACAACTATAACATGGGATTCATCACCGATAACGAGCGTTACAATCAGGTTATCGATACCTGGACGCACGTTAACAACGATATCGGTAACATCCTGCTGAAGCAGATGACCGAGGCCGACAAGGGTTTCAACGCCGTATTCATGATGCTCGACTCAGGTGCTCGTGGTAGTAAGGACCAGATCAAGCAGCTCTCTGGTATCCGTGGTCTGATGGCTAAGCCTCAGAAGGCCGGTGCCGAGGGACACCAGATTATTGAGAACCCGATTCTGTCGAACTTCAAGGAGGGTATGTCAGTGCTTGAGTACTTTATCTCTACTCACGGTGCCCGTAAGGGTCTGGCTGATACCGCTATGAAGACGGCCGACGCCGGTTACCTGACTCGTCGTCTGGTTGACGTTTCTCACGATGTGATCATCACCGAGGAGGACTGTGGTACGCTTCGCGGTCTGCAGTGCACCGCTCTGAAGAGTGGCGATGAGATCATCTCAAGTCTGGCTGAGCGTATCCTTGGTCGTGTGTCAGTACACGATGTGATCAACCCCAAGACTGGTGATGTGATTGTTGAGGCTGGTGAGGAGATCACCGAGGCTGTCGCCGAGGCTATCGAGAAGGCCGACATCGAGAGCGTTGAGATTCGTTCAGTGCTTACCTGTGAGTCTAAGAAGGGTGTCTGCATGAAGTGTTACGGACGTAACCTCGCTACCCGTCGTATGGTTCAGAAGGGTGAGGCTGTCGGTGTGATTGCCGCTCAGGCTATCGGTGAGCCGGGTACTCAGCTTACACTTCGTACGTTCCACGCCGGTGGTGTGGCTGCCAACGCAGCTGCCAATGCCAGCATCGTATCTAAATATGATCGCGCGATGATTGAGATGGAGGAAGTCCGCACCGTTCCTTTCGATGAGGACGGCCGTGAGTGCGAGATGGTTGTCAGCCGTCTGGGTGAACTCCGTTTCGTTGATCCTAACACGAAGATCGTGCTCTCAACGGTGAACGTGCCTTATGGTTCTTCGCTCTATTTCCGCAATGGCGACGAGGTGGCCAAGGGTGATAAGATCGCCCAGTGGGATCCGTTCAACGCCGTGATCGTGACGGAATATGCCGGTACGCTGAAGTTCAATGACGTCATCGAGGGTGTCACCTTCCGTGCTGAGACTGATGAGACGACCGGTCTGACCGAGAAGATCGTCACGGAGTCTAAGGACCGTTCAAGGG
>JAEEGH010008398.1_pt1 | contig 24429 bp, 15 predicted proteins | sample 9134181 | NCBI WGS metagenome assembly JAEEGH01 (sample SAMN16246544, study PRJNA631951) | gut metagenome | biome: gut microbiome; feature: rumen; material: DP-attached | host: Bos | place: Iran: Karaj | collected 2018-10
ATCATGGAAAGAAGAACGGTCAATGAGGTAAAACAATGGAAGACTGAGCACCTCAAGACTAATCCTATGAGTAAAAGGAGAAATTTACTTGTTGCATAACGGGTACATCAAATTGGACACCCTACTTTCAAAATTTACAATTTCTGTTTCAAAATATGCAATTTCTGCCATTTAAGACGTTTCAGTATTGCTTGTTTCACTTTTTTTTCGTATCTTTGCAGTGTTTTCCCACGCAAACGATGCAAAGAAGCAAACAACATAAACTTCAAAAAGAAATAGTAATATCAGATATGAGAAAGAGATTAGTTTCAACCACCTCCTTGCTATTATTGGCGACTTCGCTCTGCTATGCCCAAGGGCACACGCTGGAAGAGGCCGATCACATGATAATGATACTCATCATCATCGTGATAGCACTCATCGGACTTGGAATCTATAGTCTACATTATAATAGGAATATCAGTAGGCGAAACGAGCAAATGCAGCGCATTCTGACAGTACTGAATGAATACAGAGAACTGGTGGGCGATGAGGTCCTGACACTGGACGAGCAGGAAGAGGCTTTGAAGAAAAAGTTGCAGAAGCCGGAGAAAGCCAAAGCCGTTCAAAAGGACGAAAAGCCAAACTTCTCTGTCATGATGGATGCCCGTGTCAATAAGGAGAAGCCCTTCACCGATCCTGATTTCGACCACGACGCACTGGTTAAGTTTATGGGAGTCAGTGATGAGACATTTTGTAAATTGGTGCCGCGCTATAAGGAACCCGGCAGAACACTTGACTATATCAACTCCCTGCGGGCAGAATACGCTGCAAAGATACTGATGGACCACTCAGACTATTCACCAGAAGACATTGCCCGCATGTGTGGCTTCAGGAATACTGCAGCATATATCAGCGCCTTTAAGTTCGCCTTCGGCATCACGCCCACTGAATATCTGAGCAGCATGAGCCAGATGTTCAAGAAAAAAGAAAAATAAAAAAAACAGGTGCGCTCAGGGAACTGAACGCACCTAATAATTAAAAGTCTGTCAACTGATTACTGCTGAGCGAGCTTTCCGTCAGAACCGAGCACATTCACAATCTTGTGGATGTACATCTTCTTCATGTTCTCGCGAGCGGGCTTCAGATACTGACGAGGATCGAAGTCTCCAGGATGCTCAGCCAGGTGCTTGCGGATAGCAGCAGTCATAGCCAGGCGAGAGTCAGAGTCGATGTTGATCTTGCAGACAGCGCTCTTCGAAGCCTCACGCAGCTGCTCCTCGGGGATACCGATAGCTGCCTCGAGCTTGCCACCAAACTGGTTGATAGTGTTCACCTCGTCCATAGGAACTGAAGATGATCCGTGAAGCACGATGGGGAATCCAGGGAGCTTCTTCTCAATCTCGTGCAGGATGTCGAATGCCAAGGGAGGTGGAACAAGCACGCCGTTCACCAATGTGCACTGCTCGGGAGTAAACTTGTGAGCACCGTGAGAAGTACCGATAGAGATAGCCAGCGAGTCGCAACCTGTGCGGGTAGCGAAGTCGATAACCTCCTCGGGCTTGGTGTAGTGAGACTCAGCAGCGCTGACCTCATCCTCGACACCAGCGAGCACACCGAGCTCAGCCTCAACGGTAACGTCGAACTGATGAGCGTACTCAACAACCTTCTTTGCCAAAGCAACATTCTCCTCATAGGGAAGGTGAGAACCATCGATCATTACTGAAGAGAAGCCCATGTCGATGCAATCCTTACAGAGCTCAAAGCTGTCACCGTGGTCGAGGTGAAGCACGATCTCAGGATGAGCGCAACCCAGCTCCTTAGCATAAGCTACAGCACCCTCAGCCATGTAGCGCAGAATGGTAGCGTTAGCATAGTTACGTGCACCCTTAGAAACCTGCATGATGACGGGAGACTTTGTCTCAACAGCAGCCATCACGATGGCCTGCATCTGCTCCATTGTGTTGAAGTTGAAAGCGGGGATAGCATAGCCACCGGCTACTGCTCTCTTGAACATCTCGCGAGTATTGACGAGACCTAAATCTTTGTAATTAACCATAGTTGTAATATTAATAAAATAAAAATATTCTCTGAAGTCGACTGCAAAGTTACAAAGAAAAATGAAGAATGAAGAATGAAGAATGAAGAATTTACTGCCGTTTTCACGGATTTTAAGTCTTTCTGACCCTCCGTGCGACCTGTGTAGGTGAAAATGCAAACTACGTGTTGCAAAAGTCCATCAGAACAACCACCGGCTTGGCATCTGTCGTTCAGGCCAGAGATGCTTGGCATAGGTGTAGCCTTCCTGTTCGAAAAGTCGCGTCAGACGGGTAAGTCGTTCAAGAAAAGCCTTGTAGTCCTTGCGGGCAGGCTGAGTCCATTGTACCTCGGCCAAAGCCGACATACGGGGCAGCACCTGATATTCGGCCATTTCCTCGTTGGTGACATACTCCGTCCATAGGTTAGCCTGCACACCTAAGATGTGAGACTGAGCGTCAACAGAGAGGCCATCGGGCACAGGATTGAGGGCATACACCCGCTCGACAGGAATAAAGCCTCCGCAGCGACTGGGTTCAAACTGACGGTCCTCGACCTGTTGATAGTCGAAATAGCAATGCGTGGTGGGAGCCATGACAACATCGTGACCCAGCGAGGCTGCCTTCGAGCCTGGCTCTGTTCCACGCCACGACATAATCATCGCATCCTTGGGACTGCCGTCGAGAATCTCGTCCCAACCCAAGGCCCGACGATGGCGAGCGGTAAGGAAGTCGAAGACACGACGCGTGAAGCGAGGCTGTAGCTGTTCCTTTGCTAACCCTAATGACTGGCACTTCGAGCATTGTTCCCACTTGTCGGTAGGCGTCTCATCACCACCAATATGGATGACCTCCGAGGGAAAGATATCCATGATTTCCGTCAGCACATCCTCCACAAACTGATAAACGCGCTCGTTGGCCACACAGAGCACATCCTTGTAGACGCCCCAGTAGTGTCCCACCTGATAAGGTCCGCCCATACAACCCAGTTCAGGATAAGAAGCGAGGGCCGCCAACATGTGGCCAGGCATATCGATTTCAGGCACTACGGTGATATGACGGGCCTTGGCATAAGCCACAATCTCGCGAGCCTCCTCCTGTGTGTAATAGCCGCCATAGGGTGTATGGTCGTCGAGGTCAGAATTAGTACCGATAATCGTCCCCGTACGTTGTGAACCCACTGTTATCAACTTGGGCCACCGTTTGATTTCGATTCGCCACCCCTGATCATCGGACAGATGCCAATGGAACACGTTCATGTTGTGCATAGCCAACAAGTCGATATACTTCTTGACAAACTCTAAGGGGAAGAAATGGCGCGAGCAGTCGAGGTGCATGCCACGCCAAGAGAAACGCGGAGCATCGGTGATGACCACAGGCGGGAGTGTAGAATTTAGAGTGTAGAGTGTAGAGTTTGCTACCGCCAAACTCTTCCTCAAGGTTTGGATGCCATAGAACACCCCAGCTGCAGAACCGCCTTGAATGGTAACACCTTTCTTGTTAACCATGAGCACATAGCCTTCGGCAGCCTGTACTTTCGGTGAAAGAGTAAGTTCAATATAGCTCACTTTTTTCTCCCGCTTCTGACTAATGGTCAGCGACTGGCCCGTCAGTTCCTGAAGATATGACTGCAAGAATCCGGCCTCCTGTTGCAACCCATCGGCAGCAAGAATCTGTACTTGGTCATTCAACACAAACGGTTCTCCTTGTTGTAGAGCAACCTGTTGTGGCATAGGCACCACATCGTAGTTCACTGCGTGCATCGCAGTACATAACAACGACACAGCAAAAAGCAAAAACAACTTCTTCATATATTATACCTTTTAAAAGGCTTCTACTTCAAAATGTAATTCCGCATTCTTATCCATCGTAGGCAGCAAGCAGGTAATAGTACGCGACTCGCCTGGAGCCAGCGTCACGTAATTGTCCGACCAGTAGGCTGGACACACCAACGCACCCGTCGCATCCTTCACAATCAGACGCTGGAAGAAAGCAACTGTCGACGAAGGATTGGTGAGAGTCAGTTCATAGCCATTGCTGATTTGCTTAGAAGTCAGCTGGCAGGTAACGCGAGGTAGGTCATTGAGTGCACGATAGGACGCATAGCGAGTGATGGGTGTCGTGACCCAATTGGTATTCTTCCAGTCGTATTCGTCGAACCCTACAGGCAGGAAATAGTCGTTGACGGCTATCTCATTGCCAGAAGTATCAGTAGTCCGGAGCAACAGGAAGGCGTCAGTCGCACAAGAGACATCGAAAGCCTTCACGATGGAACCGGGCTTTAGCGTTAATGTCGTCTTTGCCTGTCTGTCAGTCGTTCCTGCAATCAGTCGCATGGCAGCATTCAACGTTACAGGCTGTAGCGTCTCGTTAACAGCAAAGACAGCGTGACGCTGATAGTCATAAATCAGTTGCACGGGCTGATTACCGCGCTTGACAGCATAGTAAGCTGCGTTGGGGTGCAGGTAATAGTCATAGAGCTGCCAATAGATGCTGGGGCGCGCACTGTTTAGCATCCACTGAATAATACCTGTCGCACGAGGCACGCTTACTCGGAACGCCTCGAACATCGACTTCGTACCCTCATAGCTGAGCAAGTCGGCCCGATGCAGATACTCGTCAATGGTCTTCGATGCCCCAAAGCGGGCATTGATGACCTCAGTCAGTCTGGCCAGCGTGTTCATCTCGGAACTGGACGCCGTACACAGCACATTCCATCGTGCATCGATAGGCCAGAGCGGTCCGCGAAGCATTTTTTTTAATGACTCCCTGACAGGCAGCTGCGCCCCTACCCCTGTCTCTGTATTGAAACCAAAGGCACCACCGGGAGCCTGCGGGTCAAACCAATAGGCTGGCGCCACATAGTCGTACGGGCCTTCCATCTTCGAGCCAGAGAGTCCAGAGATGGTACTCTCCAACTGCTTGGCTGAAACGACAACAGGACGATCGTCACAGGTAGTCAAGAACTGGCGATAGCGCTGTTCCAATGCAGGTACAGAAAGGCGGTCGCTACCCACAAACCAGGCAATAATGCTGGGATGATGGCGCAACCACAGCACCTGATGGGTAAACGACTCGCTAATCAGTTGGATATTCTCCTCGCTAGTGATACCCCCGTACTGCTCATCACAGGGCGAGCCCAGATACTCTTCCCATTCCCAATGGCAGCTCCAGCCAGCCAGCAGCAATAGTCCCAGCTCGTCGCAGAGGTCATAGAGATTTTGTGACGTACCCCAGAACCCCTCCAGACGAACCGTATTCATATTCATGTCGCGCACGTATTCCAACTGCTGACGATTCCTTTCAGGAGTGTCGCGCAGATAGATGTCATCCGTCCATCCGGCACCACGCAACAGCACATCGCGTCCGTTGAGCGTAAAGGCACGATAACCCTCAGGCGTCAGATGACTCTTGATATCGCGAATGCCAAAGCGCACATCCTCTGCATCTGACACCACACCGTCTTGTACGAACTCCATATGCAGGTCATAAAGCGCTGGCTTTCCTAATGTGTGACACCACCACAGACGGGGATTGTCTATATGCACATCAGTAGCCAGTGTCACCATACGACGCTCGTGAGGTGCCAACGTAACAGGAGTCGCCAACTGCCGCCCGTCGAAGGTTCCGCGAAGCACACCCTTTACCGTTTCTCCCGTATGGTTGGTCAGCTCGGCGTCAATCGTCAGCCACGCCTCTTGAAGCGTCTGCGTATTCACACGAGAACGAACAGATGAATGGCTGACAGAAACGTCGCCACAGGTTTTGACCTTTACCTCACGAAAAAGTCCCATGCTCTCGTCAGCAGGGCGCGGATTCCAGTCTACGAAACCTATATTCGGTTCACCAGGTTGGGCTCGGAACACCTCTACCGCCAGCACATTTGTTTCGCGAATGTAAGGCGTCACATCGAATGTAAATTGCCGATACGTTCCTGCCACCTTGTCCTTCCCAGCCACCAGGTGTCCGTTCAACCAGATGTTGGCACGATAGCAAATTCCATCGAAAGAAAGCAACACGTGAGGCTTCAAACTATCAACTGTCAACTTTAAACTGTCAACTTTAAACGTTGTGCGGTACCACCAGCTGACGTCAAAACGTTTCTTGTCGATACGCTGATAGTCTTCGGCTGTCAGTGCCTCTGGTTCCACGCCATCGGTTGTCAACACGCCCATGATGGTTGACGGAACGGTGGCCTTGTACCATCCGGCAACGTCTGCTGCAGACGCAGAAAGCACATCACCCGTTGTCTGTACTTTTGCCGATGACTGAACCATCCAACCTTTCGACAACGTCAGCGTTTCTGCACGAGCCACTAAAGCCTGTATTACAGCCATAGCAACCAAACTTATTCGTTGACTCCTCATCATTATAATAGAGAGAAAATCCCGATAGTTTTGTATCCTATCGGGATCTATTTGATTGAGCAAAACTTCAAATAATTACTTCTCAGTGGGTTCGATGAGCTTCCAAATACCAGCGGCCAACGCACCACCGACGAAAGGACCAACGATGAAGATCCAAAGGTTAGCTAAAGCGGTACCACCCTGGAAGATAGCAGGAGCCAGCGAACGGGCGGGATTCACAGAAGTACCAGTGTAACGGATACATACGAGGTGAACCAGAACAAGGCTCAGACCAATGGCCAGACCAGCGAAGTTGTTGGTGGCACCATTCGTCTTGGCAGTAGCGCCGAGCACAACGAGTACGAAGACACAGGTGAAGATAATCTCAGCCAGCAAGCCACCCAGCACGCTGACGTTAGCCTGCAGGTCGTTGGCACCTGTTCCTTCCATACCAGGAACATTAGCAACCAGCACAGCGAGCAGTGCAGAGCCGATGAAGGCGCCAATGCACTGGAACAGTATATACATACAACCTTCCTTGGCATCCATACGTCCAGCAAGAATGCAGCCCAGCGTAATGGCGGGGTTAATGTGGCAACCGGAAATACCGCCAATCGTATAAGCCATAGCAACCACCGCCAAGCCAAAGGCAAAAGCAGTACCCACCACAGCGGGAATGTTGTTTACAGGATCACAACCCAGACTAACGGCCACGCCGCAGCCCATCAGTACGAGCACCATCGTGCCCACCATTTCTGCTAAATACTTTTTCATAATGTTTAGGTTTTAATAAATGATTAACGTTCAATTCTTCATTTTGTGTCAGGTCAGATAGTCCATCTGCTTCTTCAGCGCCTGCAGCTCTGTGCGGATATCAATCAGACGTGAAATCACCTCAGCCTTGCGATCGGCACCATCACGGTTAGCATTGATGATTTTCTTTGCTGCGGCCAACTTAAAGCCACGAACCTTCACCAGGTTATGGATGAGTCGAATCTGCTCAATATCCTTCTCCTGATACTGGCGTATTTTGGCTGGTCCTGAAGTTTTCGGCTTCAGGTAAGGGAACTCTTGCTCCCAGTAGCGCAACGTACTCTCGTTGAGCCCGAACATCTCTGCCACCTCGCGAATGCTGTAGTACAGCTTCAAATTCTTATTAAGATTCAGTGCCATAACGATCTAATTTTCCGCAAAGTTACGAAAAACTCAGCAAACGACAAAAGAAAAATCAATTTTTTCTTATAACTTCTCTAACTTCTTTAACTTCTCTAACTTCTAGTACGCCACCACATCCCACAAGTCACGGATGCGCTTCTCCGGATCCCAACGGTCCTTAAACGTCCAGCGGGCAGTGATTTCGTGGAACTCGGGTTTACCAGGAGCCTCTTTCAGATTATCGTTGAGCCACCCGCTGTGTCCACCATCGCGACGACAGCCATAATAGTAGATGCGCGGTCCCCAAGGGCACGGGTCGAGTTTCTTTCCTTGCTGGGCCATCTCCTCAGCGGTACGACCCTTGTAGGCGTGTTCGATGTTCTTATCCAGAATTTGATTCGTCATCTGACAGTTGATGATATAGAACTGCGAATCGTGATGATAACGTCCCAGTTCCGTCGGGCGCAACGCATCGAACTTAGAATTGGTGATGACCAACTTCTGATCTTTGTCTCCACGTCCATCGTGCCAGATGAGAGCATGTCCATCGCCAATCAGCTGGCAACGGGTGGCATAGCACCAGCCTCGCGGACACAAGAAATCGACACCCAGACAACGCAACTGCAAGTCGGTGTGGTAGTACATGCCTCCCTCAGGCGCCCACAGCGACAGGGCATCGTTGCCGTCAGCCCAGATGTTGCTATTTATAATTATGGTACGCGTCGCGCGCCCGTAGACCGCCATCTGGTGAGTCGTGTTGCCGGGCTCCACCGTCGTCCCGTAGCTATTATAGACGGTCAGACCGCTGATCACACAATCGTCAGCACCCTCCTGCAGAATGACAACTCCATGGTGGACAGGTTGTCCGTGATACTCTTTCATCTGCTTCGTCGCCTCCGTCTCAGCCAGCGTGATGATAGTGCTGTCGCGCTGCTCGCCTACCAGCACGATGTTCGGACGGTCGATGATAACCTTCTGACGATAGGTTCCCTTACAGATAAATATTTTGAAGGGCTTTTCCGGATGCTCCGGAGCTTTCTCGATAGCCGACTGGATACTCTCACCCTCACGTACTACTACATCGAAGTCACCCATGTGTTTCTCGGGTTGGCGGAACATTTCTATCAAACCGTTCTCGTTGGCACCCTTCGTTGTCAGACTGATGGCAACCTTATGTTTCGGATCGTTCTTGGCAACCCATTTCTCATACAGCGGATAAAGCTCGGCAGGACGATTGCCGAACCACGCATAGCCGTTACGACGCTCGTGGCCGATATCCTCCAGACGGCGACGAGGCAAGCCGTCACGGTCACACACATACGGCTCACAATATTTCAAATCGTAATAGCGTCCCCACAGCGGACCTGCCGTCGAGTCTTCCACCAGTCGCGTCTCACTCTCAGGACTGGCCCACATACCCGAGCGAACCACCTTCAAACCCGTCAACTTGTATTTGTCGAACCAAGCCATCGCAGCATGGACAGCTTGTTTTACACGCTCATCGGGATGCGGCAACTGCATCAGCAACTTGACGATGCTGGCGCTCTCCATCGAGCAATACGACGGCAACTCATAAGCTCGGGCTGCTGCAGGAGCCAGTGTCTCGCGGTCGTGTTGCTGACACCATACAGTAAGTACCCCGTCAGCATTGCGCATCTGGGTGGCCAGCATACACTCCACGCCCTTGTCGAAAGCCTGCTGGCAGCGTTGGCGCATAGCAGCATCAGCGAGACCCTCGTAGGGTTTCTTCTGCCGGGCGACGTCACGCAACAGCTTCATCGTGTTCACCATCGCATCGTCGTTGTAGGTAATGTGAATCTGATACCCGTGCATCTCAGGCCAGAACTGGGGCCAACCGCCATTGGCATATTGTCCGCTGAGCAGATATTCTACTCCTTGTAGACAACCCTCCTTATAGCGGTTGTCTTTGGTGCCTTGATACAAACGAGCCAGAAAGATGATCTGCTGCGAAGTGGCACTATTGTCCGTCGTCGAATCGTCACGACGTTCCTTGTCCTTCAGCACTTGCGCCCGTTGTTCGTCATTCAGCGGAGTAGCCATATTGATATTCTTAGGCCAGCCGCCTGTTACACGTTGGTACAGCAACACCTGATCGCCAATACGGCGAGCCTCATCCGTCTGGAAGAATTCGTCGTTCTGATGGTTGGGGAGATTTCTGCCTGCCCAGCGACCCTGAGCCGAAAGAGCCAGGGTCGTCAGGGTAAGCATCCATGTAAATAGTAGTCTAGTCATTAGTAGTTTTGTAATTCGTTGTTGTGTTATGTTAAATCTTCGTGATAATTCCCGTCTTCGAGGCTCGGAGGAACTCGATGATATGCCGGATGAACGGACTGTCGGGCACCTGTTCCTCAATCTGGTTCACCGCATCGAAGAGAGCCGTCTTACCATGAAACACCAGACGATAGGCATTGGCAATATGCTTCAGCATCTTCTCGTCGACACCATGCGCACGGGCCACCTGCATATTCACACCACCGTATTCCGCATGCTTGGTACAGATGATATAGGGAGGAACGTCCTTCGAGAAAGTTGTACCAGCCTGAATCATGGAACCTTGTCCGACACGTGTCTTGGCATTCTCGATGACCGATGACGAGAAGATGACGCCATCCTCAATCTCACAGTCACCGGCAATCTTCGTACCATATCCGAAGACACAACGGTTGCCCACCTTCGTGTCGTGTGAGATATGCGCACCTTCCATCAGCACGTTCTCGTTGCCCAGAACGGTCTGACCGCCACGATGGGTAGCACGGTTGATGACCACATTCTCGCGAATGACGTTACCGTCTCCAATGACACACTCCGACTTCTCACCACGGAACTCAAAGTCCTGGGGCAGAGCACCGATGACAGAACCCTGATGAACCTTGTTCTTTTTTCCCATACGCGTACCATTCATGATACTCACGAAGGGGAAGAGGATACAGCCATCACCAATCTCCACGTCGTCTTCGATATAGACGAAGGGGAATATCTTACAATTATCGCCGATTTTCGCCTTAGGGCTGATTTCAGCTTTTGGACTTATTTCGCTTGCCATAATTATTCACTTTTCACTTTTACCTATTACTTTATTTTCCGCCGCCACCTAATGCAGTATAGAGGCTAACCACTGCCTGCATCTTCTGGAAATCGTCGGTAACCTTGTTGATTTGCGACGACAGCAGCTGGGTCTGTGCCGTGAGCACCTCCAGATAGGAAGAGCCCTTGCTCTGATAGAGCGCACGGGTGTCTTCCACGTTCTTAGTCAGCACCTCGACACGCTGAGCCTCGAGTTTCGAGTTCGCATCGTACATGTTGTAGTTGACGAGTGCATTCGACACCTCGTTGCCAGCCGAATAGATGGTGTTCTGCCATGAGTTGAAAGCCTGTTCATACTGCAACTTCGACACCTTCAGGTTGGCCGTCAGGGCACCGCGTGCAAAGATGGGCTGTGTAAGACTCGCAAACAGGTTGGTCATCCACTTACCGGGGTTAAACGCTCCGCTGCCATTGGTAAATGCTCCCGTAGCACCGATGGTGATAGTGGGATAGAACTGCGCGCGGGCTGTCTGCACGTCGTGGAAGCATGCTGCAAGTTTCATCTCGGCATTATGCACGTCAGGACGGTTCTTCAGCAGGGCAACGCCACAACCCGTTGCAAACTCGCTGGGCAGCGACTGCTGGGCCAGCGTCGAACGGGGAATCTGTTGTCCGGCCTGTCCGATGAGCAGCGAGAGGGCATTTTCCGTCGAACGGATCTGGCGGCGCATATCGTTTGCCTGCGTCAGAATCGACAGGTAAGAAGCCTCAGCACTCTGCACACTCGTCGAGCGCATGCGGCCCAGCTGGTACTGCAGCTTCATCATGTCCCACGTCTCCTTGGCCATTTCCGACATCTCCGTCACGATGCGCAACTGCTCGTCGAGCATCAGCAGCGTGTAGTAGCAGTTGGCGATACCGCTCACCACCTGGGCGCGGACAGCCATCTGGTAGTCCTTGTAACCCAGCAGTTTCATCTGCGTCGAACGCTTCTGCGACAGGATATTACCGAAGAGGTCCAGCGTCCACGATGCCGTCAGGGGTATCGCGTAACTCTTGGTGGTTACCGACGGGTCGCTATATATCGTCTGAATATTACCCATAGACTGCTGACTACCCAGCGTAATGGCAGGCAGGAAGGCCAGCTTGGCAGCCTTCAGCATCGTCTCGTACATCTCGACGGTCAGTGCAGCATTCAGCAGATTGGCATTCTTCTGTAATCCTTGTTCGATGAGTGTCTGCAACTGTGGGTCGGTAAACACAGCGCGCCAAGGCAGATTGCCGAACGATGCCGTATCCTGCACCGCCAGCGTGTCGACATCGCTCACTGCGTCACGAATCAGTCCCGCAGTCTCCACGTCAGGACGCTCGTACTTATTATATACACCGCAACTTGACAGAATCAAGCACAGCAAGAGAAGACCCACTCCCCTGCCCCTCCCTAAATGGAGGGGAGTAGATACTTTGTTCCTTAATATTTTATTCATATTGATTTCCATTTAATTGTTCATTTTATTCCCCTCCATGCAGGGAGGGGTTAGGGGTGGGTCTTTACTTTTCTAATTCATAATCTACAGGACGGTGTGCATACTGCGCGATCTCAGTAGCTACGTCAGCATTCTCCTCCTCGTCCTCGAACTTCATCGGGCGGAACTTCTCCTGCAGCGACTGGAAGATGACGAACAAGGCAGGAACCACGAGCACCTGCAACAGCGTACCGATTAACATACCACCTACGGCGGCGGCACCCAGCGTCTGGTTACCGTTCTTACCCACACCGCTGGCGAACATCATAGGCAGCAGACCGATGACCATAGCCAGCGACGTCATCAAGATAGGACGCAGACGAGCTGCAGCACCGAGGACAGCCGACCACGTGATGGCCATACCCGTCTCGCGGCGCTCCAGTGCGAACTGCACAATCAGGATGGCGTTCTTGGCCAACAGACCAATCAGCATGATGAGCGAGATCTGCATGTAGATGTCGTTCGCGTGTCCGAACATCATCGTAAACAGGAAGCAGCCAGCCAGTCCGAACGGTACGGAGAGCACCACAGACAACGGCAGGATGTACGACTCATACTGTGCCGACAGGATCAGATAGATGAAGATGAAACACAGCACGAAGATGAGGCCTGTGGTATTCGATGCCTTGGCCTCCTCACGGGTCAGACCCTGGTAGTCGTACGAGTAACCGTCAGGCAGTATGTCGGCAGCCACCTCCTGAGCGGCCTTGATGGCTTCACCGGTCGAATAGCCGTTGGCCACCGTACCCGTCACGTTGATAGACGTATACAGGTTGAAACGGTTGATGTTGGCAGGGCCATAGACACGCTCCATCCGGCAGAACTCCTGTACGGGAGCCATACCTCCCGATGTACGGACATAGATGCTCTTCAGCGACTCCGGTGTCATACGGGTCTCAGGAGAAGCCTGGATCATCACGCGGAACAGCTTACCATAGGCATTGAAGTTCGAAGCATAGAGTCCACCATAGTATCCCTGCAGCGTACTCAATACTGTTGCGGGCGACACACCGGCCTGCTTACACTTCGCCACATCTACGTGCAACATATATTGCGGATAGTTGGGGTTATACGAGGTCTGCGCCATCTGGAACTCCGGGCGTTTGTTCAACTCGGCAATATAGTCCTTGACGACGTCATAGAAACGGGTCAGACTACCACCCGTACGGTCCTGCATGACGATAGACACACCCGAGTTGGCCGAGAAGCCGGGAATCATTGGCGGCGAGAAGGCCAGAATGCTGGCATCCTTGATATGTGCCGTCTTGATGAAGATCTGGGCTACGACGCCCGTCGACTCCAGCGGATTCAGGAAGAAGCGGTAAATGCCGTCGCCCTGCCACAGTCCGCTGAGTTTCCACCAGAATCCCTTCTGACGCTCTTCGAACGGTTTCAGCTTGATGATGAACGTAGCCTGGTCGGAACCCGAACCAGCAATGAAGTTATAACCTTGAATCTGCTCACGGCTCTGGATGGCAGGGTCAGCAGCAAGAATCGAGTCTACCTCGTCGATGACCTGACGCGTACGATCCACAGAAGTGGCTGGGGGCATCGTAATGGTACAGAAGATGGTACCAGTATCCTCGTCGGGCACCAATCCCGTCTTCGTCGTCAGCATGGTGGTAGCCAGCACAGCGATACCAATCACTACTGTGACAAGGATGAGAATGGGTCTGCGCACCAGTTTTTCCACACGGCTCTTATACTTACCCAACACCTTGTCATAAGCGGTATTGAATGCCATGTGGAAACGGTCTATGCGGCTCAGCTTACGCTCATGACCTTCCTTATCATGCGGTTTCAGGAAGATGGCACACAATGCCGGCGACAGCGTCAGCGCGTTCAGCGCCGAGATGAAGATCGAGACAGCCATCGTCACACCGAACTCACGGTAGAACGATCCCGACGTTCCGCTAATGAACGACACAGGGATGAACACCGATGCCATCACCAGCGTGATGGAGATGATGGCGCCCGAAATCTCGTTCATGGCATCTATCGATGCTGTCAATGCACTCTTGTAACCCTGATCCAGCTTGGCATGCACGGCCTCGACCACCACGATGGCGTCGTCCACCACGATGGCGATGGCCAACAGCAAGGCAGACAGCGTCAGCAGGTTAATGGAGAATCCGAAGATGCTCAGGAAGAAGAACGTACCAATCAGCGACACCGGCACGGCAATCAGCGGGATGAGCGTCGAGCGCCAGTCCTGCAGGAACACATAGATCACGATGAACACCAGGAGCAGCGTGAAGAACAGCGTGAACACCACCTCCTCGATGGACGCATACAAGAACTCCGTGACGTCGTAGTTGATCTTATACTCCATGCCCGGTGGGAACAGCTTGGCCTGATCCTCCAGCTCGGCCTTTACCGCTTTGGCTATCTCGTTGGCGTTCGAACCGGCAATCTGCTGCACCATACCCAGCACTGACGGCAGGTTGTTGTTACGCATCGACACGGCATAGGTCTGTCCGCCCAATTCAATATCGGCTACATCCTTCAGCTTCAGTGTCTGACCGCTGGCATCGCTCGATATGATGATGTCGCCAAACTCCTCGGGAGTCTTCAGACGACCGGTATAGCGCATGGTATACTCGTAGGCCACCTTCGACCGTTCGCCGAACGAACCCGGGGCAGCCTCGATGTTCTGCTCAGCCAGCAGGTTCGAGATGTCCGAAGGCATCAGGTTGTACTGCTTCATCACGTCGGGCTTCAGCCAGATACGCATCGAGTAGTTCTTCATACCCGGGCTCTGCACGTCACCCACACCCTGAATACGCTTGATGGCAGGAATGATATTGATATTGTTATAGTTCGTCAGGAACTCGTCGTCGTAACGGCCGTCCGACGTCAGCGTAAACATCAGCACCTGGCTGGTCTGACGCTTCGTCACCGTCACACCGATACGTGTTACCTCGGCGGGCAGCAGGGCCAAAGCCTGACTGACGCGGTTTTGCACGTTCACGGCACACATATCGGCATTGGCACCCTGATGGAACAGCACACTGATCTGTGCCGAACCGGCACCGGCTGTGGACGAAATATAGTCCATGCCCTCCACACCGTTGATACTCTCTTCCAGCGGCGTAATGACGGAGTTCTTCACCGTCTCTGCATCGGCACCGGGATAGCTCGTCCATACCGCAACGGTAGGCGGCGCTATGTTGGGGTACTGCTCAATAGGCAGCGACACCAATCCGATGAAACCCAGCAGGACGATGAGGATGGAGATCACCGTCGACAACACCGGGCGTTTGATAAATGTTGTAAAAGTCATATTCTAATTACGAATTACGAATTAAGAATTTAGAATGGTCTTGCTCTGCAAGATGTCTAAATGATGAATTCTCAATTATTCATTCTGAATCGGCAAAGCCGACCATTCCACATTCAACATTCCACATTATTTCTTCATTGCTCCAACTATGTCTCCGGCACTCATGGCCTTGGCCTGCTCCTGAATCTTCTGCTGGTAGCGCTCAGGGGTGATGGGCACAATCTCCATGCCGTCGTTCAGCTTGGTGATACCGTTGGTCACATACTTGTCGCCGGGCTTCAAACCGTCTGTAACGACATAGCTGTTGCCGTCGTTCTGCGGATCGACCTTGATTTCAGTATACTTCACCTTGTTGTCCTTGTCCAGCAGATAGACGAACTTCTTGTTCTGCACCTCACTGACGCAGCTCATCGGAATGATAATCACGTTATTGCTCTGACGGGGGATGATGATGGTACCCGTAGCACCGCTCTTCAGCTGCTTCTCAGGATTCTGGAAGGCAGCAATGAGCTGTACTGAACCCGTGGTAGCGTCCACCACACCGCTCATCTTCGTCACCTTACCCTCGTGCGGATAGATGCTGCCGTCAGCCAGCTGCAGCTTCACGGCAGGAATCTGGTCCAGACCGCTCTGCGAGATGACCATCGCCTCTTTCTCCGTCACCGAGAAGTACACCTCCATCGACGAGATGTTGGCTACGGTGGTCAGTATGTTCGAACCGCTTACCAGCGCGCCCTTCTTGAAGGGCAGCGTACCTACCACACCGGCGGCAGGACTCTTCACGTAGCAGAAACTCAGCTGTTCTTTGGCATTGGCCAGTGCGGCCTGGGCCTGAGCCAGCTGGGCCTTGGCCTGCTCGTAACTGTTCTGCGACGTCTGCAACTCATAGTCACCAATGACCTTGTTCTCGTGCAGCTGTACCGAATTCTCGTAGGTCAGCTTGGCGGTATTCACACCCTGCTGGGCAGTATTCACGGCGGCCTGAGCCTGACGGACAGCAGCCTGATAGGTATTATTGTCAATCACGAACATCACCTGTCCGGCGCTCACCGTCTGACCTTCCTTCACGTTAATCTGTGTCAGGAAGCCCTGCAGCTTCGGACGAATCTCCACATCCTGAACACCCTTGATCGAGGCGGGGTACGTGGTTTGCATGTCAGCACTGGAGGCTCCCGCAGTAGTCACGGGATACTCGTTATCGCCGAAGGACGGGCGTCCGCCGCCACCTCCGCACGATACCAACGTTGCAGCAATGGCTGCAAGCATCATCAATTTTTTCATTTTCTTTCCTATTAAATTTATTATTCGAATAATCTCTTTTCAGGTTCCCCACCCTCTCAGCAAGGGACGCTATTGACTTGCAAAAGTACAAAAAAAGACCCATACCTATTTTATAGGTACACGTCTTTTAACAAAGTTTACTAAAAATTTTGCAAGTCAGCTACAGTCCCATCACCAGTTTCACCAGCAACAGCACCACGGGCACCGTCACCAGGAAGATTCCTATTAAGTCGATGATGACACCCGACTTAATCATCTTCGTAATGGGTATGTAGCCCGACGCATAGACAATGGCGTTAGGCGGCGTCGACACAGGCATCATGAATCCCAGCGACGTAGACAGTGCCAGTCCGATAGCAACGGGAATAGGACTGAACCCGAGCGACAGCGCCGTACTGATGGCTATCGGGGCTATCAGGTTCGTGGCGGCCGTATGCGACGTCAGTTCCGACAGCAACAGTCCCGTCACACAGAACAGCGCTACGAACATCAGTTCCGACGGATGACTGCCCAACACGTCGCGAATACCCTCGCCGACCCATCCTGACAGGCCCGTTGAATACATCATGCTACCCATGGCCAGTCCACCGCCAAAGAGCAGCAGCGTGCCCCACTCGATGCCTTCCTGTCCGTCCTTCCAACTCATCGTCATCACACCTTTTTTCGTGTCGACAGGCAGGAAGAACAGCAACAGTCCACCGATCATCGCCGCCATCTCTTCTGGCAGATATTTGTTAAATTCTTTCACCACTTCCGAATCCGACCCGTACACCATGCTCAAGATACCCGGAGCCACCCAGATGACCACTGCCAGTGCGAAACAGAACAGCGTATTCTTCTGCGCCCGCGTCCAACGTCCCAGTTCCTTGGCGTGACGCTCAATGAATTCGTGGGCACCGTCGATATGCTCCACGTCGGCAGGGAACATCCTCCACAGCACCACGTAGGCAATGACGAAGTAGGCTATCATAGCCACGAAGCCCCACACCATCCAGTCGAAGAACGACACCTGCGGGGCCTGTGGAGCCAACTCCTGCAGGAATCCCAGCATGATGATGTTCGGAGGCGTGCCGATGGGCGTCAGCACACCGCCAATGGAACAGGCGTAGGCCGTCATCAGCATCAGTCCTGTGGCATATTTGTAGTTCGACAGGTCTATCTGCTTGCCGTTGGCGGCCATCATCTCGCGGATGGCCTCCAGCAGTCCCAGTGCAATGGGAAACATCATAGCCGCCGTAGCGGTATTGCTGATCCATCCCGAGCAGATCATGCAGGCCGCACCCAACGCGATGAAGATGCGGCGTGGCGAGTCGCCAACCCACTTCATCGACATGATGCCGTAGGCTATCCTTTTGTCAAGTCCGTTTACCATCATTCCCTTGGCTATCAGGAAGCCTCCCATAAACAGGAATATCATCGGGCTGGCAAAAGAATGGAAGGCCTCTTTCATGTCCACCACGCCTACCAGCACACACAATGTCGGTCCCAGCAGCGACGTGACGGGAATGGCCACAGGTTCGGTGATCCACCAGATGGCCACCAGCGACATGACGGCCAGCAGCCGGTGCTGTTCTACGGTCAGACTCTCTATGGGACTTACCCATATCAACAACGCGCACAACGGACCCATGATGGCTCCTGCGATGTGGCGCTTACGGTCGAATGATGATTCTTGGCTCATTGTTTCTTGTTTTTATTATTGATTCGTTTTGTGACTCCAATGGCCCCTGCCGGACACACCAGTCGGCAGAGGTGACAACCCACACACTTGGTGCCTACCAGTCGCGGCTGACGGCTCTCGTGGTCGAACACGATGGCCTGGTGTCCGCCGTCGTTACACGACACCTCACAGCGTCCGCAACCCACGCACAGCTCCTTGTCGAACTTCGGATACACGATGGTGTCGCGATCCAGGCTGTCCGGTTGCAGGAATTTCTCCACACGCTCGCCCACCAGTGCATCCACCGACGACACGCCACGCTTGACCAGATAGCGCTGCATACCCAGCACCAGGTCGTCGATGATGCGATAGCCGTATTGCATCACGGCGGTACACACCTGCACATTGCTGCACCCCAGCTGGATGAACTCCAGGGCGTCGCGCCACGTCTCGATGCCGCCAATGCCACTGAGTTCGGTCTTTACCGGCATCTGGGCCATCTCGAGGATGTAGCGCAGGGCGATGGGCCGCACGGCACGGCCTGAGTAGCCCGACACGGTGCGCTGCCCAGAGACCTCGGAATCGAAGGTCATCGTCACGCACTTGATGGTGTTGATGGCCGATATGGCGTCGGCACCGGCCTCCACGCAGGCAGCAGCGGGAACAGCCATATGGGTGATATTGGGCGTCATCTTAGGAATGACGGGGATCTTCACCACACGCTTCACGCAGGCGGTATATTTCTTCACCAGCTCCGGACTCTGCCCCACGTCGCTGCCCATGCCTTCGTGCTTCATCTGCGGACACGAGAAGTTCAGCTCCACAGCGTCGCAACCGGCATCCTCGGCCATCTTCGCCAGGCGCTGCCACTCCTCCTCGTTCTGTCCCATGATGGATGCTACGACCACCTTCGTCGGGTAGTCCTGCTTCAACCGGCGCAGAATGTCGAAGTCCATCTCCACGGGGTTCTCGCTCAGCTGTTCCATGTTACGGAAACCGTAGAAGTCACCGTGCATACCGTTGTCGTGCATGGCGTCGAAACGCGGCGACACCTCCTTGATTTCCTTCATGCAGATGGTCTTGTAGAACACGCCCGCCCAACCGGCGTCAAAGGCCCGCGCCACCATCTCGTAGTTCGTACAGACGGCCGACGATGCCAGGAAGAACGGATTCTCGCAACGGATGCCGCAGAAGTCAATCTCCAGCGACGGCGCATTAACCATTAACCATTGACCATTAACCATTGACCATTCTATGTCCACATCGTCCTTGTGGATGACCTTCATCATCTCCTTGATGCGGATATGCCAGTTATAGTGTATGCAGGCCTGTTCCGCACGCTCCAAATCGGCATCATTGCAGTCCTTGACCCATTGCAGTGCAGGCTTGTGGTTGTCGAACCGGATGGCACGGATGGCACGAGCCGGGTCGCCGTGCTTGCAGGCCTTCGTACACGGCGCGTCCTGACACAGCAGACAGCGGCATGCCTCTTCGTAGATGTTCACCTTCCTCCGTTTCTGGTCCTTCAGCTTAATCTCGTTGTTATCCAGCGACTCGATAACGGCCAGCGACTCGATATGCGTGATGCCGGCATCCAACAGCCGCTGACGACCGTGCTGGAACTCCTTCTCAATCAGGAACGCCATACCCACCAGCGTGGCACCAGCCTGCTGGCACAAGTCCAGAATAGCCAGTCCCGTATTGCCGTAGGCCAGGAAGTCGTCGACAAACAGCACGCGATCCTCGGGCGTCAGGTGTTCACGACTGACAATCAGCGGTGTGTCCTGGTCTTTGGTGAACGAGTGCACCGTTGTCGACAGGAATTGACCCATCGTCGACGGCTTCTGCTTCTTGGCAAACACCACGGGCAGCTCCATCAGGTAGCCCAGCATCACCGCCGGGGCTATGCCCGACGCCTCGACGGTCACAATCTTCGTCACACCCGAACGGGCAAAACGCGAGAAAAACTCCACCGACACCTGTTTCATCAGGCTCGGATCCATCTGGTGGTTCACGAATCGGTCCACCTTCAGGACGCCACCCTCCAGGCAATGTCCGTCCTGCAAAATCCGGTCAATCAACTTCTTCATATTGCGTTCTTAGTTTTTGATTACCTTTTTCGTCTGCAAAGATAGTGCAAATCGAACGAAAAACCAAATGTATTTGAGTTTTTCTGAGATGCAGCCTATCTTCTCCAAAGGAGAAAGATACAAAAAAAATCGGACTGACCATCACATCAGCCCGAATTCTTTTACTTTTTTACCTTTTTACTTTTCTCATGACCTAATGACATATTGACATCATGACACATCGGTTTGCACTTTCCGGTAACGTCCTCTTTCCGTCGGCTCTATCAGTCCCTGCCTCTTCCAGTTCTTCAGCATTTGCCGCACTTGATTGCTCGTGACGCTGCTGCCCTTGACGCTGATGGTGTGCTGCAAGGCAGCGTCGAAACCGAAGTCCACGTCCAAACGGGCATAGATAGAATCGTTGCCACCGGGACGCAAACGGGTTCTGTCGCCGATGTACTCGCGGCTGTTGAAGGCCATCTCGATGCGGTCGCGGAAGAAGTACAGCGCGCAGTCCAGCAGGTAGTCGGCAATGACGTCGTAGGCTTCCAGCAGCTGCGGCGTCTGCAGCTTCAGCAGCATCGTCCGCCACAGGTCGGGGTGCGTCTTCAGCTCCTTCTCGGCACCGCCGTAGCCGTGCTTCTGGATGAGCTGTTCGGCCACCTTGCACAGCAGGATGCAGCACACGATGCGCTGGGCCGTCACACAGACGCGGAAACGCTGTCGGGCACGCACCTTGTCGTCGCTCATCATCGATTCCACGCGCACCCGTTCCACCCACTCACGACCTTTCGCTTCCAGCTTCGGCAGCACCACATCGCCCTGCATCAGCGGCAGCAGATGGGCCACCTGCTGGATGCGCTCGGCATGGCGGTCGGTCAGCACGTAGGGCTTGTCCTCCAACTTCGAATAGGTGTTGTCGGGCGTGCGGGCTACGGCAATGCGGCTCTGGAAACCATCGGTGTAGTTCTGCACGACACGATACAGGGCATCCGGTGTCCCGCACATCAGCACGTTCCACAACAGGTGGTCGATGTGGACGTTCACCGCCTCTGCCGAGCGCGCCTCGCGGTCGTAAGGACTGCCATCGTAGCTCTGGCGCAGCATCACCGAGAAGTCGTTGATCGACGATTTCCACTTCTGCGCCACCGTGTCGGCCTCGGGGGTGAACGAGAAGGCATGCTTGCCGTCGGTATTCGCCAGTCGCTCGGCCAGATTGGCCACCGTGTTGTTCAGCGTCAACAGGCGCACGGGCAGCTTCGGTTCCTCGGGCTGCTCCTTCTTGTTCTTCGCAGCACGCTTCTTGGCGCGCCACTCGTCCTCCTGCATCTGGTACACCTTCTCCAGCGCCCGCAGCTCTGCGGTCCACGCGGCCACGATGGGGTCTATCGAACCTTTGCCGCTGGCGAAGTCACCCGCCACGTAGGCTATCAGGTTCAGCGCGTTCTTCACGCCGTGAACGTCCAGCCGCACACCCGTTGCCAGCATACCGATCACCGGTGCGACGGCCACCACTGCCGGCATTGCCAACGACGGCCCCACGGCGTCTATCGAGTCCTTGACACCCTGCGGCATCTTCGGCAACCGACTGTAGTAGTACCGCTCGTCCTCCTGCACCACCTCGTCCAGCGAGGTGTTATCACTCCCCTCGCCATTCGGAGAGGGGCCGGGGGTGAGGCTCTGCAGCACGTCCTTCAGTCGTTTGGGCATCATGGTGCGCTTCTCGGCTAACGCCGAATCGATGCACTTCATCTTCTGCTCCACGGGGAATCCGTCGTAGCAGGGAATGATGCTGGCCATCAGCTCGCGGTCGAAACCGCAGATATGCCTCAGGTTCACCGCCAACTCGAACGTCAGCACATCACGGTTGTTCTTCTTCGGCTCCCTGCCCCCGTTGTACATCTCCCACCATTTTCGTATAATGTCTTCGTAGGGAATGCCATTATAGGCAACCCCCTCTAAATCTCCCCGAGGGGAGACTTGTGGAGCGTCGTCTTCTCCTCCCCTCGGGGAGGCTGGGAGGGGGTCGAAGATCTCATCGTCCAGAAACAGCAGGTCCTCCTCGCTGCCCGTGGTGGTAAAAAAGACCCGCGTGATGTCCTTCGCTCCCTTGTCGAACTCGACACCCAGCAGTCGGCTGGCCCATTCCAGGTTCTCGACATGCGACAGTTCCGGACGCCTGCGGAATACCAGATGATAGCCCTTCGTGGCCGACCGCTCCAGCATCAGCAGTCCCAGCTCGTCCTTTCTCGCCAGCACCAACTCGGGCACCTTCCTCAGCCATTCCTCCTTACGGGCGGCTATCTGCTCTTCCCCTTCATGGGGAAGCGGGGATGGGGTCCAGTCGATGTCCATGCCCACCGTCGACGACAGCCGTGTGGCACCCTTCAGTCCGCCCTCGCCGTTCGGCAGACAGCCGTAGCACATCTGCACCAGTCGCGATTTCTGCCGTTCGTCGCCTGCGCGCACGGCCTTCACGATGGCCTGCTGCTTGCCGCCGTTGCGCAGCGCCAGATAATCCTTCCTGTTCAGGACAGGGCGCATCATCTTCGCCCCGTCCTTTAAATAAATAGTATATACGCTCATAATTCAACTTTCTGAAGTTATCGCTTCGCTCGAAGTTATCGAAGTTAACGAAGTTAACGACGATAGTTCTTGCGGTTGTTTATTCGAAAAACCGTCTCGCTTCCCATTCGCGTCTAAGTTCCAGGCCCTTCAGGCGCTTACCACCGGCATACACCCATTTCTTGAATTCGCGTGTGATAGCCGCCTTCGAACCCCCGTTGCGAATTGTTTTCAGCAGTGTCGAGCGTTTCAGCCGTCCGATGCCGATGTTGAATGCCAGCGACGTCAGTGCGTCCAGCTGTCCCTCGGTCTTCGCCACCCCGAGCTCGCTGACCGCGCGCTCGAAGTAAGCAATGTCCCGCTTCAGCAGCTCGCGTGCCCAGTAGGCGCTGATGTGGTCGCCCATGCGCACGCCCTTCGTGTGTCCATACCCGATGGTTGGCACGCCCGCCGCGTCCCTGTACGCCGTCAGCCGACAGCCCTCCATCACCATCAATTGTGTCAATAGTCTCATCGTTGTCTTCATAATATTTTTTCTTTAACACGAATTGCCATATAATTGCCCATTAATTATCAAAAATTTAATTCATGAAAAATTCGTGGTAATTCGTGTTTAAAATAAAATCCGTTTAATCCGTTAAATCTGTGGTCGTTAAAAATTCGGGTATCCCAGTTTCGCGTTCAGGTAGTGCAGTCCGGCGATGGTCCACGTCATGTACGTGCGGATTTTCTTCTCGCCCTTCAGTGAATAGCTGATGTGCGTGCGCAGGGCAGTGAAGCCGCGACCCTCGAGGTCGTCCGACAGGTTCCAGTGGCCGCCGCGACGATACTGGATGCCCATGTCGCGCAGCACGGCGTTGAAGTCGAAGACCGTCATGTTGAACGTCTTCGCCACCTGCGTCGCCGTCAGCGTGTCCTCGGCAGGCTCGTTCAGCAGGCGCAGACCCTCGCCGATAATGTCATCCGCCAGCCTGAGAATCTCCTTCGGACTGGGCAGACATCTTACCTCTGACATCTTCCTTCTTACTTCAGCCTTCTCAAGCTCTTCCCACCTCAGCACCAGCTTGGCACGCGCCTCGTCGTTGAACTTCGTCGCGATGTACAGGCACTCGGTCTTGGTCAGCAAAAAATAGGGCATCAGTTTCTTTCCGCCGTTTGGCAGATCGTAGGTTTTCTGCAAGCAAGTAAATTTGCTGCCTTGCACTTTCTCCCATGCAGGCTCCATCTTTCGAATAGCCCTCAGCACATCAAAATGTTTCTTACCTGTCAGCTCGGCAATCTCGAGCGACGTCATCATCTGTGGTTGGTTGTTGTTGTCGTTGCCGACGTGTTCTGTCTGTAAAGAATAAATTGTTGTTTTCATTGTTGTTTGAGTTGAAATTTCATTTCGACTTTTTCTCGCCATGCCAAAGTCCAAGCAAGCTTGACTTTGGTCATTTGGCTTATCGAAAAAGTTGAATTTTAGTGAGAGAAGCTTGAGAAAA
>JAEEGH010008399.1_pt1 | contig 24427 bp, 18 predicted proteins | sample 9134181 | NCBI WGS metagenome assembly JAEEGH01 (sample SAMN16246544, study PRJNA631951) | gut metagenome | biome: gut microbiome; feature: rumen; material: DP-attached | host: Bos | place: Iran: Karaj | collected 2018-10
TATATTTGCGGGTCCTAGGCCCTGCGCAATGATTATTTGCGGGCAACTCGCCAGGGCGAAAGCAGCAACGGACTTGCGGATCTTTATGTGCTCAGGTAGCCTAGGATTTTTTATATTGCGCCCGTCAAGGGCGTTTTTTATTTAAGGAATGTCATTGGAACTCTTCAGAAAGGCTCACTTCTATTGAATTCAGTACAAGCAGAGCATTGCAAGTCCGCAGCAACCTTTAAAACAAGAAGGAGATTCCGGCATACTTCGGCTCTGCTCAGCACAGGCACAGGCCGGGAAGACAAAAAGCAGAGTACGACGTTTTGCAAAAAACTAATGACCAATGACTAATAACTAATGACCATAGACTAACATTCAACCATAGCCAACGCCTGCCCCCATACTGTTTACTAAAACCTATAACCTACAACCTATAACCTAACAATGATTCTTTGGACAATTCGACATACCAAGCCTTACAACCCTAACGACGTTTGCTACGGAAGACTGGATTTCGACGTATCCCCCACGTTCGAAGAAGAAGCCGATGGGGCTATCAGGGCTTTCTTGGCGACCGGTGCCAAACCGACTCGGCTATTTTCGAGTCCGCTGTTGCGTTGTCTGAAGCTTGCTGAAAAGGCATCTGCGGCAACCGGCCTTGCCATCGAAAAAGAACCTGCAATTATTGAGCTGAACTTCGGCACATGGGAAGGTCAAAAGCTGACTGCCGTCCCCCGTTCGGAAATGCACGCCTGGATTAGCGACCTCCGCGGGTTCCGGTTCCCCGAAGGCGAGAATTTTTACGACATCGACGAGCGTGCTGGGAAGTTTCTGGATTCACTGCCGGACGACGGAGAATTCTTGTGCGTTACGCATGCAGGCGTTATCGCCGCCTTGCAGCACTCCCGTTGCGGACTGCCAGACGAGGTCTTCGTCGAAGGGCAATTCAGTTACGCCATGGTAACTAAATTTGAGTTTATTCGTGACAGCGAAGGCCATTTCCGCGGAACGTTCACGAAGATTCACGACGGAATACCGATGCCCACGCTGAAGATGGGCGTTTAGACGAGGGAACGCCACTTAGGTTGGTGAGCCACCGAACCACGCGGCTACAGACAAAAGACGAGAGAGGTGAGTGGAGAGCTTTGAGCTACGATTCTTTTACTGCCACCCCGCACTTGTTGCTGGGGAGTTGTAACATGATATACTGGTTCCGTCATCCGCAACTAGAGCAGGACAGGCTCTGGCCGGGAAGGCAAAGAAAACGTTAAAAGTCAAACGAGAAAACAGCTTGGGCTCCACCGGCAAAGTTCGGGAGAAGAGCCATGTGCAAAGGGCTGTCGAAATCGCTCAAGAGAGCATCGACGGCGGCATCGGCGATAGAGTACAAGTAAATTAACACTCCACCCCATATATATGTATTACGGTTCTTTCTATAATACGTGACACGTTCCGCAATGCGTTCGTATTCCTCAGAACCGGGGCTTTCTTTTTCGACCAGATGTTTACGGTCAAGGTAATAATTGACCATGTTCTGCGACGTGGAAACGCTCACGATAGCACCAAGCAGGCCCATATAGACAAGGCCCGCCTTGCCAAAATCGCGATTGAAAATCTGCCCGCCGCCCGGCAAAATAGCCCAAAGCACAGCGGTTTTCATATCGCGGTATTCGGTGCTTCGGCAGTGATTGTTGTACCAGATGCCAAACGTATCGAACATGCCGTAAAGGTGAATGCCGATAAGCCATGCCATTTCGGCCTTGCGGACATCTTCTTGTTCCATTTTCTTGTCGCTTTGAGCACGGACGCGTTCAAGGAATTCAAGGCGTTTCGAGTGATACGCGGCAATGCTGTCGCGAGGGCCTTCAAGCTGCCGCGTAGAAAAATAGCGGACGGAATCTTGAAAAGAACCGGCACGTTCCAAAAGCCTATCCCGCTGGAAAGAGCGGTTAAAAAAGATATCATAAATGAGCAAGCCTTCAATGCCCGTCAAGAATCCGCCACGGACATAATGTTCTGTATAATATTGGCCACCGCCAGGAAGCAAACTGAAAAGCATGGCATTTTTCAGCGAATTGCGCTCCGTCGGGATATCCCACTCGTTCACAGGGAGCGTATCTATGGCCACGATGCCCGTCTTGCCCCGAACAAGCGGAGTCATGGGTTCGTCTTCATGTTCAATGATAATTGCATCAATATCATCGTCATCAGATTCTGCGGTTTCCACGGCATGAGCGGAATCTGCAACAGTTTTACCAATGGCGGAATCTTGAGCATTTGCCAGAACCGAATCTGCCGTGACAGAATCACGAGAAGAAGCCGAGAGAGTCTTTAGGCTATCCACAACAGCCGATGCCGGTACAGGAGTCTCCGCAAAAAGAGACGCGCAAAGCACCAAAAGAGCTGTTATGAGAGATTTCGCTATCATTGAGGGCGAATATAGAAAAAGAGGGTTACTTTAAATAACAAAGATTTAAAAGTTATCTACTTTTTCCTCGCCAAAAGCCGATCCCGGAACAGAGTCCGGGATGACAGCTCCGATGACGAGTGTGCGGGGTAAAAAAATTTCAAGTTTTTATAAAAATGTCTGTTTTTGACATTTAACGTTTCTAACTTATGGGTGTAATGATGAACGAAACAACCAATATCGAACACGAAATTCACGAACTTGCCTTGAAAATCAAGGAAGAACTGATCAAGCGCGGCGAGATGATGGCGACGGCGGAATCCTGCACAGGCGGGCTTATCGCATCGAGCATCGTCAACGAAGCCGGTTCTTCTGCCATTTTGAAAGGCGGAATCGTCGCTTACCAGAACGAAGTCAAGCACGACTTGCTGGGTGTGGAAAGCGAGATTCTCGAAAAGTACGGAGCCGTGAGCGAGCAAACTGTAAAAGCCATGGCCGAAGGCGCCCGCAAGATGTTCAACTGCGAATGGGCGGTCGCGACTTCGGGAATTGCCGGCCCCACCGGCGCAGAACCTAGCAAACCGGTCGGTACCGTATGGATGTGTGTCGCCAATAGTTTGCAAAATGAAGCTTTTTACGAAATTTTTACAGGAAACCGTGGACAAATCCGTGAAAAAAGCGTGTTAAAGATAATGGGCAAGCTTCTTTTTTTGCTGAATAACCAAAAAAGCACTTGCACAAAAGTTCACTAATTAGTATATTAACAAAAAAAAAGATAAAAAACGGAGTCAAAAATGGCCAAAAAAACAACAACCCCCACAAGCAACCTTTCCGCCGACAAGGCAAAAGCAGTCGAAGCTGCAATTGCACAAATCGAAAAGAATTATGGTAAAGGTTCCATCATGGCCCTCGGCCAGCAGCCGGTCGAAGATATCCCGGTTATTCCGACGGGGTGCATCCAGCTGGACATGGCACTTGGCGTAGGCGGATTCCCCCGCGGACGCATCATCGAAATTTACGGACCGGAATCTTCCGGTAAGACAACGCTTGCCTTGCATGCGATTGCCGAAGCACAGAAGCTTGGCGGCGTGGCAGCGTTCATCGACGCAGAACACGCATTCGATGCAGTCTATGCCCGCAAGCTCGGAGTCGATATCGAATCGCTCCTCGTCTCGCAGCCGGACACCGGCGAACAGGCGTTGGACATTGCCGAAACGCTCGTGCGTTCTGGCGCTATCGACATCATCGTTGTCGATTCCGTGGCAGCACTTGTCCCGCAGGCTGAAATCAACGGCGAAATGGGCGACAACCACGTGGGCCTCCAGGCCCGCCTCATGTCGCAGGCACTCCGCAAGCTCACCGGCATTCTCTCGAAGTCGAACACTTGCATGATTTTCATCAACCAGCTGCGTATGAAGATTGGCGTAATGTTCGGGAACCCGGAAACGACTACCGGCGGTAACGCATTGAAGTTCTACGCCTCTCAGCGTATCGACATCCGCCGTATCGCGGCCATCAAGAATGGCGAAGAAGTCATCGGCAACCGCACCCGCGTAAAGATTGTGAAGAACAAGGTCGCAGCCCCGTTCACGCAGTGCGAATTCGACATCCTCTACGGCGTGGGCGTTTCTCGCGAAGCATCCATCCTCGACCTCGCTTGCGAACTGGATATCATCCAGAAGAGCGGTTCCTGGTTCAGCTACAACAACGAACGCATTGGCCAGGGTCGTGAAAACACGCGTTTGTTCTTGAAGGACAATGCCGAACTCTGCAACGAAATCGAACAGAAAATTCGCGAAAGCATGAAGGATGTGGAACTCTTCAAGCTTGGCGAAAACGACCCTGTCGATATCGGCGAAGACGGCGAAAGCGAAGTCATGCCGGACGAAGCATAGGCTTAAACGTACATACCGCCCCCGGCCCTTCGGCAGGCTCAGGGACCTGATAGGCCGGGGCGACAACCGAAGTGGCTGTAGTGGTGTCAAGGTGGCTGATCAGGTTCGCCATTATATCACCAACCAGTTCATCGCTTAGCGGGCGACTCCATACCTTCACTGGATCCCCTCCGCTCCGCTTCGAGGATGACACTTCCAACATCCTACAGTCTACTTTCTACCGCCAACTTCCTACTAAAACCTTTCTTCCTGAAAAAAAATAAACCTCGGCCTTTCTTTTTTAGCCATTTAGGGAGTGCCGGGGTTTTCTTTTATATTATATGGGACTTTCTTTTATATCAAACTGTAAGTCATTGATATTTCATAATTTACATAACTTTAACTTTTGAGGTGGACCCAAATCGTGTAAATTTATCTATCTTCATAGGTATGATTAAAAGCATAAAATTAACAGCTATTGTTATATGTTTTTTCGCCTCGTTTTCGATGGCCGATAACAGCATGCCCAAAAACTGTCCACATCTTTTAACGAACTCGTCTATAGTCGTGAACATCGAGGGGCGGTTCGTCAACGAAGAAAAGAACAGGGCTAGCCTGTCCGTCGAATGGCGACACCACAACGAAACTTTGGATACATTCTTTGTAAACCTTTATGACGGCCATTCATTTGCGTTCATCACGTCCGGCAGCTACCGCTACATGGAAATCGGAGATTCTAAAATCAAGAGACAACTCGGATTGCACCACCTCAAAGAGACTATCGGAAAAACACCTCTAAGACTTGACGACCTGGAACTCCTCGCTAACGGCTACTTCAAATGTCCCGATTCGACAAGGAACTCCTCCCCCAACGTTTTTGCCACGTCGAATTCCATGATGTGGTGGAGTCTTGTCATTGATTCGCTCCCCAAACCAGGCAAGGCGGTCATGCATGGGGCGTCACGGTCGCGTTATTTTGCTCTTTCAAACTGGAAATCCTACGCAAACGAAGAACTCCCGACACTTGTGAACGTCGCTAGTAGCAATTATGGCGGGAACATCTGGATAAGATCCGCCTACCCGGCCCAAGCACTGAAAACGGACCCGCTGCTCAAGTCGATAAAGTCTAAAATTTTATTCCCGGTCCCTAAGCTATTTGACAAAATTGCCATGGAAGGGGAACGAAAAATACCCCTTATACTCAAGCTGAACAAGAAGCTGCTGGGCGAATGAACCATTATAGAAACGCTTCTTGTCCCGATTCCACATGCCGGCTTTGACGATAAAATTTCGAAGACCGTCCATCCAGGAAAAATGAGCACCGACAAGCATCATGCGGTAGCTCAAGGATTCCTTTTTCACGCTACCGCCACTGCGTAAAAGCCCTGTTTTCAAGAACATGCCTTCGTAAATGACGGATACAAGACTTGATACAGGAAGTCGTCCAAAACTCTGGATTTGAATGATATAATCTCGGCTGAACACAGGCATATTACGTTCGTAGTCATAGCTTTTGCCATCGAAATCCGTGCTGATATCAGAAAGGATATAATGGGCACCAAGACCAATAACACTACCATGTGGAAAACTATAACTGAGATCAAGGCCCATGTTGAACAGCTGGGCATAGTCAAATTCCGATTTGCCAACGTGGTCCAGGATGTAATCGGAGTTCCATGTCTCAGCGATATGGCCTCCGCCACTGACATCGGCATTAACCATTTCTAGATTGGACTTAAAGTAAAAGAAGCTCTCATAAACAAAATTGAACTCAACTTGCGGGTTTACCTTAAAAGGACGAAGCCCAAGCCCTGCAGTAAAACCTCCATAAAACGGGGTAACTTCAATGGACCCATCCATTTTGAGATAAGACGAAGCTTTTCCGAGTGGTTCGCCGTAGTTCAGCGGTTGCAAAGGTTCAAGCCACGTATAGCGCATTCCGGCACTCAATTGCGGAACCCACTGCCCCCAAACAATCGGCGAATTCACCATTCCTCCCCAAGAAAGGTTCGGTCCGTAGCGGAATCCGACAAGGCTGGACTGATCGAAGCCCATCGCCCCAAACGAAATAGAGGCTAAAAAGGCTACATTAAGTAAAATAATTTTAAACAAAGCATCAATCTTCTTCATTTCAATGTAAAATCTAAAAATTATTTAGCTACTTGCACAATAAATACTTATTTTGTGGTCATCAAATACAAGGAGATCCAATGAAATTTTCACATCTGTGCATAATTTCCTTCGGTGCTCTCATGCTTTTTGGATGCGCGAACAACAAGTATTCGTCGCCCGTGCTGATTGAACGCGGTGTGGGACAGAACGAATACGAACGCGAATACTTCGTTTCGAAGGAAAGCATGGGCATCGACAAACACCTGCAGAATACCTTCAAGCAGGGCTACGTCGAAGAAGGCATGACCACCGACATGGTGAACCTCTTGTGGGGACCACCAGACAAGGAACTTGCTGACGGCAAAATTTGGGAATACTACACTCTCGAAGGAAAGCTCATCACACGCTTGTTCTGGAAAGCTCCGGAACAGGCTCGTTTGAAGGGTTACGAAGCGGAACTCGTCCTCGACAAGATGGAAGGCGACCGCTATGGTGGATCTCCTCCGCCGACCTCCGCTCGTTCGAGCAACTACGACCACTAGTTTATTAGGTGTTAGGGTTTAGGTAATAGGTAGTAAACAGTAAGCAGTGGTTAGTAGGCAGGGCGGCTTCGCCGCGATTATAAATCCTGACCACTAATCACTTAACTCTATCCCCTATAGCCTACAACCTGTAACCTAACAAGCACTGCACCCCTTGGTTTAACCGCCGAGGGGATTTTTTGTTTTAGGGTTTAGGTATTAGGTTTTAGGGGTTAGGGATTATAACAGTGGTTAGTAAACAGTGGCTAGTAAACAGTGGTTGGGAAACAGGAATATAGTAGAAACGTTATTATTTACAATCCTAGCCACTAATCACTAACCACTTCTTACTGTTCACTGCGGCACCGCCGCCTCTTTCGTCTTTTCTGACCAATAACTAATGACTAGCTACTAGTGACTAATCATCAAAAATTTTCTACATTTACGCGCGTTAAATTTTAAAACAACTCAAGGAGTTATATCATGCGTCAGTATATTATTGCTGGTAACTGGAAGATGAACAAGACCGTTAGCGAATCCGTTCAGCTCGCTAAGGATATCGTGGAAGCCGTCAAGGACGTGAAGAAGACCGAAGTCGTGATCGCTCCGACTTACCTCGCTGCTGCTAAGGTTGCAGACGTCGTGAAGGGCACGAACGTGAAGCTCGCTATCCAGGACATCCACTGGAAGGATCAGGGCGCATACACGGGTAAGGTTTCCATCGACATGGTCAAGGAAATCGGTGCTGAATACGTGATCATCGGTCACTCCGAACAGCGTCAGTACTTCCACGAAACGGAAGAAACCGTGAACCTCAAGGTCAAGAAGACTCTCGAAGCTGGCCTCAAGCCGATCATCTGCATCGGTGAAACTCTCGACCAGCGCAACGGCGGCATCCTCAAGGAAGTTCTCGGCCTCCAGGTCAAGGGCGCTTTCAAGGACGTTTCTGCTGAAGACGCTGCTAAGTGCGTTCTCGCATACGAACCGGTTTGGGCAATCGGTACTGGCGTTACCGCTACCGACGAACAGGCTGAAGAAACTCAGGCTTACGTCCGCTCCGTTGTTAAGGAAATCTACGGCGAAGCTGTTGCAGAAGGCATGCGCATTCAGTACGGTGGCTCCATGAAGGGTGCCAACGCAGCTGGCCTCCTCGCTCAGAAGGACATCGACGGTGGCTTGATTGGTGGTGCTGGCCTCAAGGCTAACACCTTCAAGGAAATCATCGACGCTGCTGAAGCCAAGTAACTTTTAACGATATTAACGAAAGGAACGTCACAAATGACAACTCTCTTTTGGGTATTGATCGTCCTCCACGTGTTTCTCTGCTTTTTCCTCGCTCTCCTCGTTCTCGTTCAGAACGATAAGATGGGCGGTTTGGCAGGTCTCGGTGGCATGACTTCGCAATCTGCATTTTCTACCGCCGGCGCAGCGACCTTCATCCAGAAGCTGACTCGTGTCGTTGCTGTGATTTTCTTCATCGTGGTTTTCGCTCTTGGCCTCATCACGGCTAAGCAGGACCAGGCAGTCGAAGAATCGACCATGCAGAAGGCAACCCGCGAAAACGCAGCCGAACAGGCTCCGGAAATGCCGGTTCTCCCGGCAACATTCAACGCCCCGGCTGAAGCAGCTCCTGCTGCACCGGCTGCCGCTGAAGTCAAGGCTGAAGCTCCGGCTGCTCCCGCTGCCGAAGTGAAGGCAGCAGCCGCTCCGGTTCCTGAAGCGGCTGCTCCGGCAGAAGCCCCGAAAGCTAAGAAAGGCAAGAAGAAAGCCAAGTAAAAGTTTAGATTGACTTGATTTCAAGTCGGTCAAACCGCATTCAGAAGTCCGCCCTGCGCATCGCAAGGCGGATTTTTGTATTTTGAGCAAATGATGAGAGTTATCCTGTTCTTAATACTTTGTGTTTACGGCATTGGATTTTCTGCAAGTCAATCCGCCAATTCTGCCGAAGTGGATTCATTAACACACATTCTGCAAAGAAAAAGCACAGGCGGCAATCCACAATCGACGGGCACATACTTTGTACAAGATAACTATCCCGATGATTCCCTCGAAACCAACCCATTATTAAGCTACATAGCCGTAGATGAAAGAGCCACGCACAACGCGAGAGTCCTACTCTACAACGCATTAAAGAACGAGAATCTGGAACCCGACGAATTACTGCAACTTATCGAACCGGAAAATCCGGACGACCCGTTTGTCACCAATTACGAAAAACTGCAGCTCTACTTTATTGCGCAAAAATATGACCTCGCCATAGACCACTGGATAAACAAATACATCGCCGACGAGCCCAAAGTAAAACATTTTCCGTCGGCACCAAACGTCTTGGGCGACTATCTAAATAAAAGAATGAGTTTAAAGGATTCTAACAATGTAAAAGTGCAGTTGCATCTTATAGAAAAATCAGATGTTTCTCCCGATCAAAAAGCGTTAATCAAAATCATCGCGCATTTTCCGCTTGGTTTTAGGTGCCGCACTAAATGCAGGTGGACCCCAATTCAGAGCATATCCATTCTCTCCGAACCAAGCGTAGAGGCTTACAAAAAAAGTTTTAGTCAGTTGGACTCTTTCAAAGTCCAATTCCCGGAATCAAAATATATACCGCAAGTAGTACAGATAAAAGAAATTCTAGAACAAAATTTAGCAGACAATCATTATTATCTTGACCCGGCTCAGTTCAAAATTTATACTGGCGGAATCGGCATTGAAGTATTCGCCGCTACAGATGCAAGTTTTCATGCAGCACTTGCCTTGCAATACAAGAGAGGCATCATCGCATTGACCGGGACAACTGGATTTTATGTCACCTGGGGCTACGTCTTGTACGATTCAAGAATCGTCAAATTCCATCCATTCATTGGCGCTGGTGGAACCAATGAATATGGAGGTTTAATATTGGGAGGCGCCCAGACCGATTTCCGTTTCGGCTTTGAAAAAGGCGTTGACTCGAAATTTAGCACTCAGGGACATTTAGCCCTAAAACTGAGGTATATGGGCGGATATTCATTCAAGAAAAACGGTTATGTGAACATGTTCATGATTGGCCTTGGCGCTCATTTGTGGTAAGGGTTGCTATTTTTTAGGCGAAAAATTTTAGAGGTTTTTATGCAGAATACACTTGTTTCTCCAGTTGGAATTTTAGGTTTTGGCGTTGAAGGCCAGAGCACGTTGCGTTACCTTTTCCGCGAAGGCGTCAAGGACATTGTCGTGATGGACAAGAATCCGGTGACACTCCCGGAAGTGCCCGCAGGCGTGAACGTCAATGTTTGCAGCGGTGAAAACTATTTAGACGGTCTCAAGGATTGCGTGACGGTGGTGCGTTCGGCAGGTGTTTATCCGATGAGCAAGGAACTGTTCCAGTTCCAGATGAACGGCGGGCTCATGACGAGCCAGATTCAGCTCTTTTTAGAACAAACTCAATCAAAAGCGACAGTGGGTGTCACGGGAACGCTCGGCAAGGGCTCTACCGTGAGCATGATCAGCCATATTTTGGACAAGTGCGGCAAAGCGAACGCCATTGGCGGAAACTTTGGCGTGCCGGCGCTGGACTTGCTCGAAGACGAGACTCCGGATCGCATCAGCATCTTGGAACTGTCTAGTTTCCAGCTAATGACTTTGTCCGTATCGCCAAACGTGGGCGTTGTTTTGCGCGTTTCGACGGAACATTTGGACTGGCACAAGAGCGTTGAAGAATACCGCGATGCAAAGGCCAACCTAGTGCGCTGGCAAAAGCGCGAAGGCACGTGCGTTTATCTGAAAGACGCCGAACCGACCGCCAAGATCGCAAGCGAAAGCCCAGCCAAGACAAAGTATGCAGTCAGCCTTGTCGATGGAGCAAGCGCCGGCAACGGAGACGCCGTGATTGACGGAGCGACGCTTACGATTGACGGTTTGACGCTAGACCTTGCCGACTGCAAGGTTCGCGGCATTTACCAGCTCGAAAACATGGCTGCGGCAGCACTCGCCTGCAAGGCGTTGGGCGTGCGCGTTGCCGATGCGTTCGAAGCGCTCAAGAGTTACGAAACTCTCCCCTACCGCATGGAATTCAAAGGCGAAAAACGCGGCATCGAATTTTACAACGACAGCTACGCCACTCGCCCGGATGCAACGATAGCGGCAACCGGCAGCATGAAGCGCCCGTTTGCATTGATTCTCGGTGGCTCCGAAAAGAATGCCGATTTCACGGAACTTTCAGCTATTCTCGTGAAAGAGCGCCCGAACTTGAAGCGCGTAGCACTGATCGGTGCCACCGCCGAGCGCATGCTCGCCGATTTGAAAAAGGCTGGCGTGGATGAAGCAGGAATCAAGACCGCCATCTTCCCCACGCTCGAAGAAGCGTTTGCAGATAGCCTCAACATCGGTGAAGGCGGAACGGTCATCATGAGCCCAGCATGCGCAAGTTTCGGCCTGTTCAAGAACTATAAAGTCCGCGGACAAGTGTTTGATAAACTAGTTGCAGAGGTATAATTCGAAAACATAATTCATAATTTCAATTTTTTTGATAAAAAAGTTGATTAACCCCTTTACAAGCGGAATGATTTAAACTATATTTGTGCCGTTCCGCTAAGGACCACGCGGTCGTGGTGGAATTGGTAGACACGCTAGCTTGAGGTGCTAGTGGGAGCAATCTCATGACAGTTCAAGTCTGTCCGACCGCAGAAAAAGACTCAGTGAAAACTGAGTCTTTTTTATTTGTACTCACGCCCTCCCCTTCTATCCCATAAAATTCTACATTTGCAAGCATGAAGACTTTCGAACTTTTAAAAACGTCCAAAAAGTCCAAGGCGCGCCTCGGGATTGTCCATACCGACCACGGCGACATCCATACGCCAATTTTTATGCCGGTGGGCACCGAAGCAACGGTCAAGGCGGTAACGCCAGCACAACTGAAAGAAGACATCAAGGCTCAGATTATCCTCGCAAACACGTACCACTTGTACTTGCGCCCGACAACGCCAAAGATTGCTGCCGCTGGCGGCATCCACAAGTTCATGAGCTGGGACGGTCCAGTGCTTACGGACAGCGGTGGATTCCAGGTGTGGAGTTTGAAAGACCTTCGCAAAATCAAGCCCGAAGGCGTGGAATTCAGGAGCATTCTGGACGGTTCCAAGCATTTCTTTAGCCCAGCCAGCGTGATGAACGCCCAGCGCGAAATCGGTGCCGACATTATCATGGCGCTTGACGAATGCACGCCGTACCCGAGCACGGTCAAAGAAGCAGAACACAGTTTGAATTACACGCTCCGCTGGACAGCCGAAGCGATGGAATGGCTCAAGGAACACCCACCGATTCACGGTTACAACCAGCAGTTCTTTGGCATTATCCAGGGCGGGATGCATACGCACTTGCGCAAGCAGGCAATTGAACGCATCGCAGAGCTTGGCCCCGATGGCTACGCCATGGGTGGACTTTCTGTTGGCGAACCGACCGAAACGATGTATGAGATTGCGGATTTCTGTACGGAATACTTGCCCGCGGACCACCCGCGCTATGTGATGGGGGTCGGAACGCCGTGGAATTTGCTTGAATTGATTGGTCGCGGAGTGGACATGTTCGACTGCGTGATGCCGACGCGCAACGCCCGCAACGGCATGCTCTTCACGAGCGAAGGCGTGCTCCGCTACAAGGCTGCCCGCCACGCCGAAGAATACGACAAACCAGTCGATCCGAATTGCGATTGCTACTGCTGCCGCAACTTCAGCCGCGCCTACTTGCGCCACCTGCACCATGCCGGCGAATCGCTCGGCTATACGCTCGCAAGCATCCACAATTTGCACTTCTACTTGCACTTGATGCAGGAAGCCAAAGACCACCTCGCCAACGATACATTCGAAGAGTGGGCTAAGGCTAAGTGTGAAGTGTTACAACGCGATTTGCAGTAAGGAATGTGGTGACCCCGGAATAAATCCGGGGTGACAGCGTTGGGAAAAAATTAACTGGATCCCCTACGCTTCGCTTCGAGGATGACTGCTTTGGGGGAGACAATCGCTAGATTTGACTGGATCCTTCCGCCTTCGGCGTCAGGATGACGAGACTGCAAAAACACCCCGGACATTCGTCCGGGGCATTTTTGATGGTTACTTAAGCGTCCGAAGACGCATCAGTCTTTACTTGATGGAGATGCGAGCCGTCTTGCTTGCACCATTCATCATAACACGCACGACATAGTTACCCGTGCTCACGTTCTTGAGAGAGAACTGGTGTGCACCGGCAGTCACGTTTTCGTTGAAGCTTTCAACAACGTGGCCCATCATGTCGAACACCTGGACAGAAGCCTTGCCAGCCTTGACAAAGTTCGCGCTGAGCATCTTGCCCTTAAATCCAAGCTTCAAGCCACTTGCTGCACGGGCAATCGTCTTGATGCCAATCGTGCCGCTGACGCACTTGAGGTCATCCACGTAGAGGTACTTGATTTCCGGCTGTTCATCGAAGCCTTCGTAGCCAACGACTTCCCATGCCATCTTCTTGATAGCGGCCTTGTTCAAATCCTTCGGATCCTGCGTCCAGACCGGCTGTTCGAGCTTTTCCCAAGGAATCACGACCGTTGTCCAAGCCGTTGCATCCTTAGCGAGGAGTTCGTGGTAAGCGAAGTCCGTCACCTGGCCATCCTGAATCTTGAACTTATGGGATGCACCCTTGTAGCGGTAGCTGAGGCCGGTGCACTTGCTCAAGTCGGTACCCTTGGAGGTGTCGGCATCGAGGTTAAGGCCAAGAGCCACAAACGGAGCATACTGGTATTCAGCCTGATTCCAGACGATATCCTTGAGACCCACAAAGTACTTGGAGCCGTTAGTTGCATCGTCAGTACCCGGGAACACAACCACATAGCCCGGAAGCTTGTCATCATAGACGTTAGAAATGGAGGACTTGCCACCCGGTTCCTTGTCGGTATAAGCATACCACGTACCGGTCGTATTGGCAACTTCGTCACCATCTTCGATGTCGTCGATAACCATGAGATCCGTAACCGGAACGACTACCACAGAAGAAGAAGACTTCGGAGCGGTAGCAGAGCTAGACGTTGCCGTTGCAGAACTTGACTTCGGCGTTGTTGCAGAAGAAGAAGTCGGAGCCGGGCCGTCACCAGCGCTAATCGCCGTGATAGAAACACCATTGCAACGCACGTCATCCACATAGAGGTAGTTGTACTTGGGCTGGTTCTTGCTATCCGGAACGTCGAGAGCACCCTTGACTTCCCAAGCAAAACGCTGAACCTTGTCCATACCCTTTTCACCGAGGCTGAAGTGCTTGTCATCATCGCCCCAGCTTTCCTGAGTGAACTGGTCCCAAGTGAGTTCCACTTCCTTCCATTCTTCGGAACCGTCCTTGTTCACGTGATGGAAGTTCCAGTTCGTGACGAGAGAAGTTTCAACGCGGAAATTGTGGCTAGCACCCTTGAACTTGTAGCTGATAGATTTGCAAGCAGAAAGGTCGATAATGGACGTATCGCGCTTGAGGTTGAGGCCGATGGCCACATACGGAGCGTACTTGTAAGCACCCTTGGCAAGCTTAATGTCTTCGATACCGACCATGTACTTAGAGGTGTTCTTGTCGCCCTTCTTCGGCATCAAGACATCGTAAACCTGTTTGCCGAAATCGTTTTCCCACTTCTTGTTAGAAATAGAGGTTTCGCCCTGACCATCCTTGTCATCATCGGAATCAGCGAAAGCAGACCACCAACCACCGGAATAGGCAAAACGGTCACCGTCTTCCATGTCATCGATGATGTCGGTCTTTGTGCCATTAGCAACGCCAGTAGAGAAGCCGCTGTTAGAAGATGCGTTACCATTCTGGAGACCGCAATCCTTATAACCGCTAGTTCCGTTCATCCAGCCCTTGACCATGTTGCCAGAGGTTGTGAAGGTAAGACCGTTATCGATAGCTAGGTTCTGGAATGCAGCGGACTGTTCCTTGATTGCAGAAGCAGACCAGTTAGCCCAAGAGACCTTGTTCTGGTTCATCCAGCTGATCCATGCTTCGCTGGCACCCTGGTTCGGAGAGCCGTTACCGTCGGCACTGACCGTACCCCATTCGGTAGCGAATACAGGAACGCCATCAGACATAGCCTGAGCGGCACGAGAGTTGTAGCCATCGTTACCCACCTGGTGGGTTGCGGCATAGAAGTGGAGCGTACAGCCGTAGTTCTTATCATTAATGCCGGCTTTAGCGCACTGTTCCGGATGGCTGGACCATTCCGGGCTACCCACGAGCACGAGGTTGTCAGAGTGCTTACGGATGGCTGAAATCACGGAGTTGGCGTGAGAAGCGACCGAGCCCATGTCGGCGCCGACCGGTTCGTTCCACACTTCGAAAATCACGTTGTTGTAAGAACCGTATTCCTTAGCGGCATATTCAAAGAACTTGACAGCATCGCTAGTGCTGCCGTTAGAACTTTCGATGTGCCAGTCGATAATCACGTAAATGTCGTTTTCGATAGCGGCATTGACCACGTTCTTGAGGTAACCCTTCTGGAGGGTTTCGCCCTGCGGGCTACTCAAGTAGCCACGGCCCTGGTCTTCGAATTTTTCCTTAGTCACACCCATTGCAAAGCGGATAACTTCGATGTTCATCTGCTTCACCATGGCGTTCACGGCTTTTTCAGAATAGAAAACGGTAGAACTGTCGGCACCCGAGCTCCAGAAGAGGCTCATGCCCTTGACCTGAACAGCCTGGCTTGCGTACTGCGGGCAGGATCCCACAAGCTTACCACCGCTGGCCTTAAGTTCACCGTATGTGCTAACAGGGCCGATACGGCTAGCACTAACTGCCATAGCAGAAGTTACGGCAGCGCACATTAGAAATGCGAAGACTTTTTTCATAAACATCCTTTTGGGTTCACCCAATCTCCGCAACCATATAATCCCAGATAAAAAATAGATAATATGCGGAGAAATAATTGTAATTTATTTAGATACATTCGACAAGGTGCCAAAAATCACAGATATAATTACAAAACTTTACAATAAAAGGTAATCCCCGCACGGCGGCGGGGACGACAAAACGAGGTTAATTCTTTACGATTTTCATGGTACTCGTGCCAGAACCAGTCGAGAAGCGGACTATGTAGATTCCGGCGCGGAGGGCAGACAAATTGAGCACGTGGACACCCCCCATTTTTTTGAGGGCTGGGATATCGATTCGGCGGCCATTGATACCAATTATTTTCAATTTCGTCACGCGGTCTGTCCCCAAAATCAAGTTTGCAGAACGGGAATCGTAATAGACATCCCCCATCGGGTACGCAAATTCGACAAGTCCCTGTTGTTTTCCACTAGAAGAGGAGGGGTCAACGACCTTGGAACTAGAACTGTTACTGGATCCTTCGCTCGATGAGCTCAGGATGACGTTAGTGGATGAGCTCAGAATGACGGAGGAAGATGAAGAATATTCCATCACTTCCCCATTGCTGCCCTTGTAGGCCTTGAGCTCGTCCTGAAGTTTCTTGTTCACGGAAGCGGATGTATCATCGACGGCATTATCGAAAGCCCACTTGAAATCGCCACCTTGCAAACGGCCCGCATAGGCAACGACGTTCGCCTTTGCCGTAGCAGGGTCATCTGCCGTGTAGCTGTACATGATGGACTTGTCCGTATCGAAGTTGTTATAGGCGTTCGCCCCGGCGTAGGATTTCACGCTGGAAGGCACCTTGTCATCGCGTTTTTCGACAACATAAGCATCAAAATCGGCCTTTGTATCAATATCGCCCACGGCAGTTTCCTTGCCCTTGAGCATGTATTTGCCTGCACCGTACGGGATGAACGTGTAGGAACCTTCCATGTGGTTGTTGTAAGCCTTGATAGTTCCGCCATCTTCGTCGCTGAACGTACCGTAATTTTTCGGGTCACGCTTGGTGCCACCGGCATAAACGTCCGTTCCCTGCATCGAAGTCATCATCGGGTATTTGCAGTTGCGGAAATAGTTCGCTTCCATGAACACGGAAGAACCGAGCGTGGAGCCTGCGCCGTACTTGGCATTGCCATCGTAGTAGTTGTTATAGACGTGGGCGCTGTAGAAACGAATACGCGGGTGGCGGGAATCGGAATGGTCGTACCAGTTGTGGTGATATGTGATATAGAGACCTTCGGTCGTGCCTTCGGAAAGGCCCAAAAGGTTCGACTTGCCGTTATCCCAGAAGTGGTTGTAACTGAACGTCACGTAAGTCGATTTTTTGCAATCCAGGGCGCCATCGCCTTTGGCTTGATCCTTGTCGCTACCGGCAAGGCCGTAGAAAAAGTCGCAGTTGTGCACCCAGATGTACTTGTTGTCTTGCTGGAGGCTGATGTTGTCGCCCTCGTCGGAGCTGACGTTCATGACGCCGAGGTTCCTGATTTCGACATCCTGAGCGCCCTTGATGCGGATGCCCCAGCCATTAGCCGTCGCGTCGTTGCCGATGCCTTCGATTGTCAGCGAAGGACCTTCTTTTTTGCCCATATCCACGACGATATCGCCCTTGTCGTTTGCTTCGGGCGTGGTCACGTTGCCAAGGATACGGATGGCAAACGGACGCGTGTCATAGCCTTTTTTGTAGATATTCAAGATGTTCTGGAGGCCGGTACAAGATTCAACACTCCCCTTGCTATCCTTGATTACATCGATCTTGACCGTATTCTTTGAAGATTCCGAGATATAAAGGACTACGGCGTCTTTCTTGAGCGTTCCGTCGGTGTTATAGGCACCCGGAACATGGCCGTTGCTGAACGCAAAACCGCTACGGTCGTGCGCCTTGACTTCGAGCGACTTGGAAGTCGCCGACGCACCTTCTTTGCCACCTTTGACAGAAGATACCTTGAGCGTGTAGGAACCCGCCTTGAGGCCGACTACATCGACACGGAAATTGGAACCGTACTTGCGGACGAGCGAATCATCGACCTTGACATCCTTGAGGCCGGCTCCCGAATAATAGACGTTATAGCTGTCGGAACCGTCTGACGCCCACTCGGCATAAGCCGATTCCAATGCGCCAGAGGCATTTTGAAGAGAAACTTGAGCACTTGCGGAGGCAAAAAAGCCCGCAATGACTAGAACTGAAGCCAGTCGTTTCATAAAACATCCCACTTTTTAAAGCTCCTTGAGCCCCACACCACTAAAAAATATATAGTACAATGTGTTTTTCATCAACATTTTTCCATAAAAAAACTCAAAAAAATAATACTATTGACATAAAGAGGCCGTATTCAGCGAATATGAATTTTATTTTTCATGAAAAATTTCCATAAAATTTTATATTGTGTTCGCAATACGTGTGGATGGGAAACCTTTAGAGGATGAGTATGTTAAAAAAGACTTTTTTGGCAAGCCTCGCTATTTGTGGATTAGCATTCACGGATAGCTTCGCTTTGAGCGACGACGATTTCATCGAAGCAGCCTGGATGACCACGCGATTCTACGGAGCCCAGCGTTCCGGCCAAGGACCGAACTGGGTTCTCGACGGGACAAACAACCCGACCAGTTTCACTAATGAAAAATATAACGGCAAGGATGTTAGCGGCGGTTGGTTCGACTGCGGCGACCACGTGATGTACGGCCAGACTCAAGGTTTCGCTTCCTACGTTCTGGCACTCAGCTTTGCCGAATTTACCAAGGGTTTTTACGACCTTTACACCGGCGACTACACGGACTACAAGGCCAGCAAGGACTACACACGCAAGGGCGGTAAGCCAAACGACATCCGTGACCTCCTCGAAGAACTCCGCTACGAAGCGGACTTCTGGGTCAAAGCCGCCATTGACGAGAACAACTTCGTGACCGTGAAAGGCAACGGCAACCAGGACCACAACAAATGGGTAACCGCCGGTGCAATGACCAAACTCGGAACGGGTGACGGCGGCGAACCTCGCGAAATCAAAGGTAATGCAGATGACGCCTACACGCCGGGCATGGCTGCCGCAATGCTTGCGGTTATGGCCCGTATGGACCCAGATGAAAAAAATCGCGAAAAATACTTGAAAGCCGCAAAAACAGCTTTTGCATACTCCAAGAAACATAAGGGTGTCACAAATTCCCAAGGATTCTACGAAAGCAGCTGGTGGCAAGGCATTTGGGAAGACGGTCCGTGCCTTGCAGCCATGGAACTTTTCCGTACGACAAGAGATTCCTCTTACGTGACCGAAGCGAGAAAGTTCTACGACAAGATTAACTTCGAAAAGAACCAATTCACTCGTTTGAGCTATTCCGATGCAAGCCCGATTACATATATCTTGGGCGACTTCTATTTCAAATGGCACCCGCAGGGCGACCTCGCCGGTACGGAAAACTACCTTGGAAACATGTACAACCTGCCCGATTATAAGAACAAGGACATCTTCATCAAGGATGCCAAGACGGCAGGCTTCCCCACCCGTTCTCCTTCTGGCGGCGCATTCCTGTACGCGCTTTATGCCAAATTCTCCAAGGACAATATCTACGACGAAGCCATCGAAAAGAATATCGCCTACCTCCTTGGCGACAACAACGACAAGAAGTCTTACGTCGTGGGCTACACCCGTAACGGAGCCAAGGCCCCCACGAGACCGCACCACCGCGGCTACTACGGCAATGAAGATCCGGGTCGCGATGTCAACGGCGCTCCGAACCCGCCAGAAAAGAACAAGCTCTTGGGCGGCATGATTGCCGGAAACTTCAATAGCGGAAACCATGACGGCAACATCGCCAACTGGCAAGTGAACGAAGTCTGCGTTGACATAAATGCCCCGCTCGTCGGCGCTCTCGGCTACATCTTGAGCAAGCGCGCTCCAGTCGATAGTATCGGCAGTGATGTGGAAGACATCGATGAAAAGCTGAAGAGAGAAGAAGAGGAAAAGAAGAAGAAAGAAGAGGAAGAAAAGAAAAAGAAGGAACAAGAGGGTATCGTTCCCGGTCGTCTCTTCAGTGCAAACGCCTTCGATCTTGTCCGCAATTCCTCTTTCGTTACAATCAGCAATGCGAACAAGGCCCCGTTCAAGGTCCAGGTGTTCGGCCTCAACGGCAAGATTGAACAGGAAATTCTCAGCGATGGCCAAAGCCTGAACGTAGGTTTCCAGAACAAAGGTCTGAAGATTATCAAGGTCACGTCCAAGAACATCACCCAGATGTTCCAAGTGAACGGGATTTAGCCGTAAGCTATGAGGTCGGCAAAGGTTGGTGAGCCGGTTGATGAGCCTGTCGAATTAGTCGAACCACGAGCCTTTGAGGCATGAGGTCCGGGTTCGCCGGTTAGACAAGAGATGTACAAACGAAAAGAGTCCTCGCCGATGCGAGGGCTTTTTTGTTATAGAAAAACAGATGAAAAAGAGAGCATCGCGAGAGAGCGTCGCGAAAAAAGTTGTACGAATCGGCTATTGCTTCATCCGTTCAATCGCTTGTTTGAACTGCACGGGTTCTTGCAACAAGCTAATCACCACCCAGCCGTCTTCGTCAAAATCGAAGAAGAAGCCCGGCTGCACAAGCACGTGCTTTTCGCGAAGCAAGCGGAGCGTGAGTTCCTCGTCGTCTTCGCCGAGGCGTACAACGGCGTACCAGCCGCCAAGAACTTCGGGGCAATACTTGCTTGGGAACGACTCGCGGAGCGTCTGCCAGTTTGTGAGGAGGCGTTCCTTGACTCGGGTCTCGTAAGCGGCGGCCTTGGGCAACAGCGAAATGCCGAGCGCCTGTGCGGGTGCCGAGACACTCAGGTAAGCGTCTTCGACAAATTCAAGGGCCGCGCGGATTTCTTCGAAACGTTCACGCGGGGCATAAAATGCCATCCAGCCGAGCTTGAGCTGCGGCGAGCCCACTGCTTTGCTTAAGCCATTCAGCCAAAAAATAGGGCACTTCGGGCCGTCTTCGGGGAGGTTGATAAAATCGCCCCCGCCTGCATCAAAGAAGTTCACAGGCTCCGGCTCGCCGCCCATCAGGAATTCCCAACTGCGGCGGACCTCCGGCGAAAAAGCGTAATCGCCAAAGACTTCATCGACAACGAGAATCATGTTATTCTCTTCGCAGAAGCGGACTGCCGCATTCCATTCTTCACGCGAGACGCAGTGGCCAGTCGGATTATGCGGAGAAACAAGCAGCAAGATTTTCACACGTTCAGGAGCAGCGAGCAAACTGTCGGTATCGAGAACAAAGCGGAAAGTTGATGTTACTGGATTCTTCGCTCCGCTCAGAATGACGTTGTTTTTCGCAGCAGATTTGTCATTGCGGAAACCCGCACCCTCTCGTCTAATCTTAAGAAAATACGGAGCGCATTTCAAGTGTTCAAGCTGCGCAAGCGTATCGAGCAGCGGGTAGCCCGGCATCGGCGTGAGGATTACATCGCCCGGGTCGCAGAACGTCTTGAACAAAACGGAATAAGCTTCGCTCGTACTTGCGGTAAGGATTATCTGTCCTGCCGTAAAATTGCCACCACGTTCGCGGTAATACTCCACCACCGCCTCGCGAGCCGATTTCCATCCCGCTGCATCCGGATTCCAGCAACTGAAATCCTTGCGCGACACCTCCACCGCCGCATCCAAGTCAATCGGCAGCCCCGCCTTGACCGGGCTGCTCACCGTCATGTCGATAAACGGAAGTTCGGCAACATTCCCAACGCGACCACCCGCATTAGCGCACTCCGCGAGCACTTCAGCTTTCGCGCGTTCCAGTTCGGCAAAGAACGGCGACGGAGAAAGATCTTTAGGCAAGCGGGAAGAAAGCATAGTGAGTGGTTAGTGGTTAGGAGTGAGGCTATTGGAGTTAGTAGAAATTTAGAAAACAAAAAACCGATGCACTGAATAGTACATCGGCATTGCAAATGAAGAATAAGATTTCATTAAATTCGTTCAAGCATTCTACTTCTTGACGAACATTTTTTTGCTTACAATTTTCCCATTTAAGCGAAGCACCGCCAAATAACGGCCATTAGCCCATCCAGACGCGTCTAAAGAAACATTTTGATATTCTGCTGAAGCAAATTCCGAATGGCGACCAACTTCACGCCCCTTCAAATTGAAAATTCGAACATCGGCAGTCCCTGCATTTGTCATAGCAAACGATACATGCACAGTGCCCTGCTCATAACGGCAAGTGAGCGGTACAGCCATGCGAACAACAGAAGAACGAGATGGTTTCACGACAACTCGAGGACCTGGATTATCAGACGGATTATAACGCTCGAGTTCACTTCCAAAGAAGCCTGCAGAATCCTTCTTTTCGGCAACATACGGCACTTCTTTCAAAGTCGGGAATGCAGCCCCGGCAGCAAGCGTCCATGTTTTTTCAAAATCAAACTTGTCAAAGTTGGTTCCAGATTTCATTTGCTCGCTCGTAAGCGCAATACCGTAATTGGCTGTATCAATAACAGAACAATTGGACACGTTCCAGTAATATCCATCCACTCCATTAATCATATCCGTAGCACAAACTTTATTCACATTCTTAGTCGGGTTTGAAACCGAGCCCAAAGAAAAACTGTTCTTTACTATTGATAACGAGTCATTGACAGCGATAAAGGAACTCGCCTGATGGTAATTTTCTTCTATAGAGTATGCGTTTCCTGTCGAGAAAGAATTGCTCACAGTCGATTTCGATACGGCAGATGCAAAGCCAGCCCCTTCAATATGGGCTTCTAGCACATCTCCAGTCGCATAGCACTGGTCAATGGTAGAATTAGAAACAACGCCCGCAAAGCCAGCTGCAGCAATTTCACCATAGACATAACCTGTCGCATAAGAAAGTTCAATAGAGCCGCGTTCCTGCTTGCCCACAAATCCGCCTAAATTGGTTGAACCTTGGATATGGCCCACAGAATGCGATTTTGAAATTTTTCCTGCATTTTCACTGGCAAAGCCACCCGCATAGACATAACTGTTTACGTTGCCCGTGGCATAGCAATTCTCGATAACGCCCGAAGTTTCGTTTCTCGCAATAAAGCCTGCACCAGACGTAGCGCTTGCATCGACATCACCTGAGGCATGGGAATTGTGAATTTCACCATAATTGTAGCCAACAAAGCCCCCCAAATATGCAGAACCCACTGTTTTTCCTGTAGCAAAACTGCTATCGATTTTTCCACGGTTAATGCCAACAAAAGCTCCACTATAGGCAAGCGCCTTAATCTTACCCGAGGCGCTGCATCCAGAAATTTCACCGAATGATGCGCCAACAAAACCACCGACATAGCTCGCCGTCGCGGTAATGTTCCCAGTCGCATGGGAGTTATAGACCTTGCCACTATCAACTGCGATTAATCCACCCAAAGCAGATGCGTTATTGATATTGATATTGACGCCAGGCGAATTCGTACTGCCCACTCCATAGATATCGACGGAAGACGAACAACGTTCCACCGTACCGGTGTTCACAGAAACAACACCTCCGATATTCACTGATCCATATATTTCGCCAGAAGCCTTACAGTCTGATATTTTCCCCTTGTTGTTGTTAGCGATTCCTCCATACTTCGTCGGTTTACGCGGGAAATCCCCATTTTTGAGGACAACATTACATTTGGAAATCGTGCCGAAATTGTCATAGGCGATACCGCCCACATACGCGCCCGCAATGGTTCCCGAGAAACTGCTATTCGTTATCGTGCCATAGTTTTCACTCACAAAACCACCAGCAGAATTCACAAAATCAAGCGTATCCGTATCGACATGAACTTCATTAATGGTTCCGCGATTTATCCCAGCAACGCCGCCAGAATAGATTCCCTTGAAGAAATAACTCTTAAACGTGAGGCTATCCAAATGCGCTGTAGAATCCAGTTGAGAAAAGAAACCCGTCGTAGGTTCAACAAAGTTATAGATCATCAAATTGCTGATTTTGTGCCCCGCCCCATTGAACGTTCCCGAAAAAGGCATAGACCATTTCTTTTCAGCCGAATCCATGGTCGCTACCACAGACGGAAGAAACATGCCTATAGGCTTGAACCCATTCATCGAGGAACTTTCGTTTGGAAATGTTTCTGTATTCGAAGCTCCTGCATCAATATCGGCAACAAGACGGTAATGTCCATTCATCGTATAAGGAGAAATACCCACCTTTTTCAAATCTTCATAATCGGCAACTTGCCACGGATCAGTCTTTGAACCAGAACCAGCCATGTTACCATTAACGGCAAACGTAGCAACAGGAACAAGAAATAGCAATGGTAAAATAAAACGCATGTATCTTCTCCTTTGTTAAACACAAGATACATTTTTTCTATAAAAGTTCAGCACTAATTACAGAAATTACCGTAAAAAAAAACATACCTAGAACTTGCGTTCAAAGATATCCATATTCATTTCTCTAACAAAAACAAAGGAGAAGCCGAAATTATTCAGCTTCGCAATTCTATTTCATGCCCAAAAGACATTTCTTTTGTTACGATTTTTTTTTGCGACGTTTAATGAAGCTTGCAAGTGCGACGGCAATCAAGATGCCCGCCGGGAGTACAACGGCAATTGTCAAGAGAATCAGTTTTTGAACATCGCTCAAGCCCTTGAGCGATTGTTTGAAATTCTTGAGGCGAGCTCGCAAACCAGGCTTTGCTTTTGCGGCGGCTTCATCTTCAGTAAGCGTACCGTCTGCCAGATCTTCGG